>Ga0079226_10000200_pt1 | contig 39678 bp, 48 predicted proteins | sample Poulit2014_FD_76345 | JGI IMG/M metagenome (GOLD analysis project Ga0079226, IMG submission 76345) | Agricultural soil microbial communities from Georgia to study Nitrogen management - Poultry litter 2014 | ecosystem: Environmental > Terrestrial > Soil > Agricultural land | place: USA: Georgia...
ATCAGATGGAACTCTTATGAGTCGTATGCCGGTTGCATGTTTTGCAGTATTTCTTTATAACGAGCCGTTCGTTATGCTCAGTTTGTGTCGTATAGTTACGCGACCCGCATTCAGTGCACAATAGTGCCACTTTCATCATAAAATCCTCATTTCAATTCTAATTTACTATAACGATTTCAGGCCATGTTGTCAAATGACTCATCGGGCTCCGGATCAAGGTCCAGCTGTTCTTTTTTACGCCTGACACGGTACAGACTGTTCGATACCGTCCGCCTGTCCACCTTCAGACGCTCAGCTATATTATCCATGCTCCAGCCGCTTCTGAAGAGCCTGAGTATCCGCTGTTCGAACGGTGAGCAGACGCTCTTCTCACCGAGAAGGTAACCGATCTGCTCTTCTTTGACCAGATGTTCCGCCGGATCCTCCATGCGTCTGTCGCGGGACTCCCCCACATCGAAATTGGCAATCCGTCCGCGGAGGACATGCTCCCCGCTTTTTGCAGAGTGGTATTCCTTGATGCGCTTATACATTTCAAAACGTATCGAACGCATTACATAATGCCGGAAGTGTCCACTGTCATGTTCATACCGGTAGCAAAGACGAAGGGCATACTCCATCATATCCTGCTCGACATCTTCCCTTTCATTATAGGCATTCGTGTATTTGAAGCTCATGTGTATAATCCTCGGGCGAAGATATCTGTCGATCGCATCGAACGCTTCCATATCACCGTCGCAGACTCGAAGGGCAAGTCGGTCCAGCTCATCATCCATGCTTTCTTTTATAATGAAATGAAAGTCCGTAATCCGGTACAAAACAACCCCTCCTATATTGTATTACACAAATGATAAGAGGGATCGCCTTTTAATTCAATATGTCAGAAACGGCCGCGCCGCCATTTTTCAAGTTTTGCGTGGATATCCTCTCCGATATCTATTTTCAGCCTGGGCATTTTTTCATTAATGGCATCCACTTTCCTGCTGATATTCTTTTCCGCCTCCGACAGTGAAATCCACATTTCACGCGAGGAGATTCTGTAGGCACCGAGGGCGAATATCGCATTCTGTTCCGTGAGGTCGCTTGTGACAACGCTGATTTCACAAAGATGAGGGTGGTAGTTGTCATGGACAAACCGCTCTATATACTCATCGGCCGTCTCCTTTTCCTTCGTATATATTACAGTGACCCCGTGAAAATCAAATATGCTCTCCTTTGACTTTACTTCATAGGCATCGAATACGCAGATGATTTCGTAGCTTACGACCGACTGGTATTCGCTCAGTGCAGCCAGTACCTTTTCCCTGGGGACAATCATTGAGTGAAGAGATTCGCGGTGAAGCTCACTGTTTGCCCCGATCAGATTGTAGCCGTCCACAATGAGCAGCCGCCGCTTTTTGCGCTTCATGGCTATTCACTCCCGGCGGGGTTCTGTCTGCGGTACACTTCATACATCAGAAGTGCTGCGGAGACCGATGCATTCAGACTGGTAATATGTCCCACCATCGGAATCCTGACGATGAAATCGCATTTTTCCAGCGTCTTTTTACTGATTCCCCTGCCCTCACTGCCGATGACCAGTGCGGTGTTCACATCGGCGGCAAACTCGCGGAAATCCATCTTCCCTTTGCCGTCACTGCCAGCAATCCAGAACCCCTTTTTCTTCAGTGTATCTATCGTCTGGTTGATATTCGTCACCCTGACAACGGGAACATGTTCAATTGCACCGGTCGAAGTCTTGGCAACTGTATCCGTCAGCTGTACCGATCGGCGGTTTGGGATGATTACACCATCAAAACCGGTAGCGTCACACGTCCTGAGAATCGAACCCAGATTATGAGGATCCTCGAGCCCGTCCAGGATGACCAGATTCGCCCGCCTGCCTTCAATATTGCCGAGTAGCGTTTCAAACGGCATGTATTCATGGGGACTCGCCAGGGCGACCACGCCCTGGTGGCGCTCCTCCGTCAGCCCGTCAATCTTGTTTTTCGGTACCGCCTGGACGACGATCTTGCGTTTTTTGGCAGCATCCAGTATTTCCCGGATCTGTCCTTTGTTGATTGAATCCTGTATCATCACTTTGTTGATGTCTGCGTTGCTCTGGAGCGCCTCCTTGACGGCGTGGCGCCCGGCGATTACGGAATCACTCATCGCCATCTCTCCCTCTTTCTATGATTTTCTCCATCAGGATCCCTATGCGGTCCTGTGCCCCGTGAAGTTCGAGCCAGCCGATCAGCGCCTCTATCCCCGAAGCATTGCGGTATTCCTTGATTGTGGCATTTTTGGCGCGGGTCGCGCTGGACTTGTTCCGCGCCCGTTTGGCCACATCCCATTCATCGGCCGTCAGAACACCTTCGTCTTTCAGGTGAAGCAGCGCTTCCGACTGCGCACGCGCGCTCACAAGCATGTTCGCTTCCCTGTGCAGCCTGTCCGGTTTCAAATACGGTTTTTCCTTTATGAGGAATGTGCGGATATACACGGCATACACCGCATCCCCCAAAAAGGCGAGCGACAGGGACGGGACATCATCCAGGGTGAACCTAGCCACGTTTGAAACGCACGCCTTCCCTGGTATCTTCGAGCACGATGCCCTGCGCTTTCAAAGAATCGCGTATTTCATCCGCTCGGGCAAAATCCCGGTCTGCCCGCGCAGCATCGCGCTCTTCGATCAGTGCCTCGATTTCCTCATCCAGCAGTATCTCTTCACGCACGAGCGTCACCCCAAGCACTTCGCTGAATACATCGAATGCTTCTATGAACGCTTCCAGCACTTCTTTGTCCGTCGTGCTGCCCCGCATATACTTGTTGAGTTCAGTGGCAAGTTCATGCCACACAGTAATTGCATTCGCCGTGTTGAAATCATCATCCATATGGCGCTCAAATGAGGCGACCTTCTCCTCCACCACACGCATATAGGTCCTGCCGTCCCCGCTGCCGACGGATGTTTCAAGGCGCTCTTTCGCCTGCGCGTAACTTGACTGGATGCGCTCGAGCCCTGCAGCCGCTGCCTGGACAAGCTCACGGTTGTAGTTGATCGGGTTGCGGTAATGGACACTGATCATGAAGAACCTGAGCACATTCGGATCAATTTCCCTGATGATGTCGTGCACGAGGATAAAGTTCCCGAGTGATTTGGACATCTTTTCATTATCGATGTTGATATAGCCATTATGCATCCAGTAGTTCGAAAATGTCGCATCCGTCATGCACTCACTCTGCGCAATTTCATTTTCATGGTGCGGGAACGTCAGATCCTGGCCGCCCGCATGGATGTCGATTGTATCACCAAGATGATGGCGGGCCATGACGCTGCACTCGATATGCCAGCCCGGGCGCCCTTCCCCCCAGGGAGATTCCCATTTGATTTCACCTTCTTTAGCCTGTTTCCACAGGACGAAATCGAGCGGATCCTCCTTCTTTTCGCCGGATTCAATACGTGCCCCGACTTTGAGGTCATCCACCGACTGGTGGGACAGCTTGCCGTATTCATCGAATGAGCGCGTTTTGAAATAGACATCCCCTTCCGACTCATAGGCATGCCCCTTGTCGACGAGCACCTGGATGAATTCGATGATGTCATCCATGTGATCCATCACCCGCGGATGTTCAGTCGCCCGTTTAACATTGAGCGCACCCGTATCTTCAAAAAATGCATCGATGAAGCGGTCTGCAATGGCCGGGACCTCCTCCTTCAGTTCCACCGAAGCCCTGATCAGCTTGTCATCCACGTCGGTGAAATTGGAGACGTAGTTCACATCGTATCCTTTGTACTCCAGATACCGTCGCACCGTATCAAATGCGATGGCCGGCCGCGCATTGCCGATGTGGATATAGTTATAGACCGTCGGACCACACACATACATTTTCACTTCGCCGTCCTCGATTGGCCTGAAATCTTCCTTCCGTCTTGTTAAAGAGTTATATATGCGAACCATTCTCTACCTCGTTTCTGACTTCACTTCTAAAGTCCTTGATTTCATCTTCCAGTCCCTGGATCATATCCAGTATAGGATCGGGGAGATCGGTCTGGTTAAGATCCCGTGCATTCTTCACTTTTTCCCCGGCCTGTTTGACTACATGCCCCGGTATGCCGACAACTGTCGAATCCTGCGGCACATCATAAAGCACTACGGAGTTCGCCCCTACTTTCGAGTTCTCATGGACCCGGATGTTGCCCAGCACTTTCGCGCCCGCGGCGATAAGCACGTTATCATCCACATCAGGATGCCTTTTCTTTTCTTCTTTACCCGTACCGCCGAGCGTTACTCCCTGGTATATCGTTACGTTATTGCCTATCCGGCATGTTTCACCGATTACCGTACCCATGCCGTGGTCTATGAAAAGTCTTCTGCCGACCTGGGCTCCGGGATGAATTTCAATGCCCGTGACAAAACGGCTCACCTGTGAAATGACACGCGCGCTTGTCGTAAAGTTTTTCCTGTAGAGCCTGTGCGCCAGCAGATGTGACCACACTGCATGGAGGCCGGAATACGTAAAGAACACTTCAAGACGATTTTTTGCCGCCGGGTCCAACTCAAGCACCATGTCGATATCTTCCCTTATTCTCCGAAACACCATTCATCCCTCCCGTATTGATACCGTATATAAAAAGCCTCTGTCCCGATGATGGGACAGAGGCGCAATCTGCACGGTTCCACTCTGTTTGCAGACTGAAAAGACAATCCGCACTTCAAAATTATAAAATTGCATACAGGGTGCAATTCTGATCTGCGGCCGGTCACCCTCCCAGCTCCCGGATGATCTCTGATTTCCGCCGCCGACCATACTCGTGGTCCCCATATCGTCTTAATCATAAGGCATAAGCCCTGCACCTGCAAGGTGTTTGCCTGCTATTTCAGTTTTGCGATACGCTCCATCACTTTATCTTTGCCAAGAAGCGAAATCGTATCCGGAAGCTCTGGCCCTCTTGTCTGACCGGTCACCGCTACGCGGATCGGCATGAAGAGTTTCTTGCCCTTGTAGCCTGTCGACTTCTGGACATCCTTGATTGCGGCCTTGATCGCTTCGGGCGAGAAGTCCTCAAGTTCACTGAAACGTGCATGCAGTGCTGTCATCAGTTCCGGTATATGCTCATCCGAAATCACTGCATTGGCATCTTCATCAAACTCGATGTCCTCCTTGAAGAACTGTTCGGAGAGCGTCGTGATCTCTCCGGCAAAACTCATCTGCTCCTGATAGAGTGCGACAAGTTTACGCGCCCAGTCCAACTCCTCCTCTGATGCATTCTCCGCAACGAGCCCCTCCTGGACGAGGTGATGCAGCGCCATCTCGAACACAGTCTCGGTGTTCTTTTCCTTCATGTACTGGTTATTGATCCATGTCAGCTTCTGCTTGTCAAAGAACGCCGGGGATTTGGACAGGCGCTTTTCGTCGAACAACTCGATGAACTCCCTCTTGGAGAAGATTTCCTCCTCCCCTTCAGGTGTCCAGCCAAGCAGTGCGATGAAGTTGAAGAGCGCTTCAGGCAGGTAGCCGAGGTCTTTGTACTGCTCGATGAACTGGATGATTGAACCGTCACGCTTGGACAGTTTCTTCTTATCCTCATTGACGATGAGCGTCATGTGTCCGAACTTCGGTTCCTCCCAGCCAAATGCCTCATAGACCATCTGCTGCTTCGGTGTATTGGAAATATGGTCGTCGCCGCGGAGGACGTGGGAAATCTCCATGTAATGGTCGTCCACGACAACAGCGAAGTTATATGTCGGCACACCATCCTTCTTCACTATGACCCAGTCGCCGATACCGTTCGATTCAAACGACACATCGCCTTTGACGATATCATCGAATGTGTAGGTCTTGTCCTGTGGCACGCGGAGCCGGATGCTCGGCTGCCTGCCTTCTGCGATCAGCGCTTCTTCCTCTTCCTTGCTCAGGTTGGCATGCTGCCCGCCATAACGCGGCATCTCACCGCGGGCAATCTGCGCTTCACGCTCCGTTTCCAGCTCTTCGGACGTCATATAGCAGCGGTATGCCTTATTTTCATCCAGCAGCTGCTGGATGAGCGGGTCGTAGATGTGTCTGCGTTCAGACTGGCGGTACGGTCCGTACCCGCCGTCCTGGTCGACACTTTCATCCCATTCGAGACCGAGCCACTTCAGATAGTGCAGCTGCGACTCTTCGCCGGTTTCCACATTCCTCGCCTTGTCGGTATCCTCGATGCGGATGATGAAATCCCCGCCGTAGTGACGCGCAAACAGGTAGTTGAACAGCGCGGACCTTGCATTGCCGATGTGCAGATATCCAGTCGGACTGGGTGCATATCTTACTCTGACTTTATCCATTTATGATTCCTCCATTTTTTCAAGTAGGACCACCGCTTCGCTTGCGATGCCCTCTCCTCTGCCGGTGAACCCAAGCTTTTCCGTAGTCGTCGCCTTAATGTTAACATTGCCTTCTTCCGTCTTCAAAAGGGATGCGGACACTTCACGCATGTCGTATATATAAGGTCTGAACTTCGGTTTTTCCGCCATGATCACAGCATCGATATTACCGATCCTGTATCCTTTTTTCTCCATCATATCCACGACTTCCGAAAGAAGCACTTTGGAATCCATATCCTTGTATGCTTCATCAGTGTCGGGAAAGAATTTGCCGATATCACCGAGTGCGAGCGCCCCGAGTATCGCATCCGCCATCGTATGCAGCAGTACATCCGCATCTGAATGTCCTTTGAGGCCCATGTCGTGCGGGATGTCAATGCCGCCCATGATGAGCGGTCTGCCCCACTCGAAAGCATGGACGTCAAAACCGTGTCCGATCCTAAACATGATGATCCACCATTCTTTTTATAATTGCTTCCGCCATGATCAAATCCTCCATGGTAGTGATTTTTATATTGTCGTAATTCGATGTGACAACATGGACTTCCTCGCCCAACGATTCCACCATGCCCGCATCATCCGTCACACTCAGATTATTCTTTTCCGCTTCACTGTAGGCCCTCATGATGAGGTCATAGCTAAATGCCTGTGGAGTATGCGTCACGAAAAGTTCGTCCCGGGGGACGGTCTCTTTGACTTTGCCGTCTTCAATCCTCTTGATGGTGTCTTTCACATTCACACCGCAGATTACAGCAGATTTATGCTTCACGTTCTCATACAATTCAAAAAGTATATCCTGTGAGACAAACGGCCGTGCCCCGTCGTGGATGAGCACATATTCGCATTCAGGGATATTTTTCAGAACGTTGAAAATACTATGTTGCCGCTCGTCCCCGCCTTCGAACACACCTTTTACTTTATAAGACGAGGAGAACAGGTCGATCATGCTGTCCATCTCTTCTTTTCTGGCCGCAAGATAGATGGCGTCACAGTTCCTGTCCTTTTCAAATTGTTCAATCGTCATCTGTATGATCGCCATTTCATTGATCTGGATGAAGACTTTATTATAATCATAACCCATCCGCTTGCCGAGGCCCGCGGCTGGTATTACTGCAACATATCCCATATTTAGCTCACTTTCTTTGAAAAGATTATTCTCCCTGAGTTGGTCTGGAGAACACTTGTCACTTCTACTTTTATCGTCTGATTTATCAATTTTCTGCCGTTTTCTACAACTACCATTGTACCATCCTCAAGGTAGCCGACACCCTGGTTTTCCTCTTTGCCGGCTTTCGACACGAGAAGATCGAATTTATCCCCCTGGATGACGACCATCTTGATCGCGTCCGAGAGCTCATTGACATTGAGCACTTTGATCTGATGGAGCTGGCAGATCTTGTTGAGATTGTAATCTGTGGTGACAACAGCACCATTCTCCTCTTTGGCCAGTTCTATCAGCTGGTGATCCACATCAAGTTTTTCGTAGTCAGCCGGCATAATATTAACGCTTTTGCTCAGTTCCTGCAACGCATTGAGCATATCCAGACCTCTTTTGCCCTTGTCCCGTTTGATCGGGTCCGTCGCATCCGCGATGAGCTGCAGTTCATCGAGCACAAACTGCGGGATGATGAGCTCTCCTTCAACGAATCCAGTTTTCAATACATCCACTATTCTACCATCTATGATTGCGCTGGTATCAAGAAATTTCTTCTGTCCCTGTATTTCCCCGGTATCTTTCGAAACGCCGCCTTTTGGAAACAGGTCCAGAACTTCACTGAATTTCTTGAGACCGATCTGGAACCCGAGATAACCCAGGACTACCGCAAGCACGAACGGAATGATATCTCCGAAAATAGGAATGTCCATAGTGTTGATCAATAATGAAATTAAGACAGCAATTAAAAGTCCTATGATCATTCCCAGAGTGGCAAATACGATTTCCGAAAGGTTGCGGTTCATGATCAGTCCCTCGCCCCTCCTTATGAGCGACTCAAACTTCGGTACAGTCCAGAAGAACAGCCCGAGGAACAACACACCGCCCAGCACACCGTAAACGAGGACATTGCCGACGATGGCGGGCACCGCCACCGGCAGCACCTGGGCGAGTTCCGGGAAGAGCCAGACCCCGAGCGAAATCCCTATGAGGAAATAAAGAACATATAACAGATATTTCAACATAGCCGCCTAACCTCCTTGTCTTCTTATTTGACAGCAGCCTTCAGGGCGTCTTTCAATGTCCGGGCACCGATGACTTCGATGCCTTCCGGGACCTCGATGCCCTTCATGTTCGAAGACGGGATGATGGCGCGCCTGAAGCCGAGTTTGGCCGCTTCCATGAGCCGCTGATCGATTTTCGTGACCCGTCTTACTTCTCCCGTCAGGCCGACCTCGCCGATGAAACAGTCATCACCGCGTACCGCCGCACCCTTGAAGCTCGAAGCGATGCTCACGATGATGCTCAGATCCACCGCCGGCTCTTCCAGTTTCCCGCCGCCGGCCACTTTAATGTAGGCATCGTGCTGCTGCATAAGCAACCCTTCACTTTTCTCGAGCACTGCCATGAGGAGCGACAGGCGGTTGTGGTCTATGCCCGTTGCCATCCGTCTCGGATTGTGGAAATGTGTCGGTGTGACGAGCGCCTGCACTTCAACGAGCATCGCACGCGTCCCTTCCATGGTTGCAACGATCGCAGAGCCCGGGACATTTTTGGAACGTTCCTCCAAAAATATCTCCGACGGATTCAACACTTCAGTGAGACCCACATTCCTCATTTCGAACATGCCCATTTCATTCGTTGAACCGAAGCGGTTTTTGACTGCCCTCAGGATACGGTAGGTATGATGCTGGTCCCCTTCAAAATAAAGGACTGTATCCACCATGTGCTCAAGCATCCTCGGGCCTGCAATCTGACCTTCCTTCGTCACATGGCCGACGATGAATGTAGCGATATTGCCGCTTTTCGCGATATTCATGAGACTTTGAGTACATTCACGCACCTGTGAGACACTGCCCGGTGCACTTGTAACATCCGGATGGAAGATGGTTTGGATGGAGTCTACGATGAGGAAATCAGGTTTGGTGTTCTTGATTTCATCGTGGATATGGAAGAGATTTGTTTCGCTGTATACGTTCAGATTGTCGCTCGCTTCAAGCAGCCGGTCCGCACGCAGTTTTATCTGCTCGAGTGATTCCTCACCGGAAACATAGAGCACTTCATGTTCTTCCGACAATTTCAGCGCCGTCTGCAGCAGGATCGTCGACTTCCCTATTCCAGGGTCCCCGCCGATGAGTATCAGTGAGCCGTCCACGATGCCGCCGCCGAGCACACGGTCCAATTCCCCGCTCTGGGTCAGCGTCCTGGGAGTATGGCTCTTTTTGACACGATCAAGCTTGCGGCTCCGCTGCCGCTCCTGCTTTTCAGGTTTGCCTAATGTCCCCCTGCCTGTGGTCTCTTTGTGGACCAGCTTCTCCTCCATCTGGTTCCATGCGCCGCAGTTCGGACATTTCCCCGCCCATTTCGGAGATTCATATCCGCAGGCCATACATTCGAATACATTTTTCGCTTTAGCCATCAGGCACTATTCCTCCTATTTTAATTTTGTTTATTGTAACTATTGTATTACTATTTAATGTAATTTTAAAGCATGGACCCCCTGCACAGGAATAATATTCCCCAAAGCCTGGAAAATTATCGATGAAGTTCAAAAGAATGCGGTCATATTCCTTTTTACACCGTATAACCCCTCCATAATCCGGGTATGGGATAAAAAGGCAGGTGATCATTCCATGATGTATTCAAAAGACGAAATCACATCATTTTTCCGGAATCTCGATCGGAGCATATATATGGATGAACACAAAGACGACGCAAATATGGACATGCCGTTCTCCATCGGTCACGGCCAGACCATATCCCAACCGTCACTCGTCTTGAACATGACACTGCACCTGAAGCTTGAAGATGACAGCAAGGTGCTGGAGATCGGCACAGGGTCCGGCTTCCAGACCGCCCTTCTCGCAAAATTTTCAGAAGACGTCTATACAGTCGAAAGGATCGAGCCGCTCCATCAGCAGGCGAAGGAGAGACTTCATGCGGAAGGATATACCAATGTTCATTTCCACCTCGGCGACGGCAGCCGCGGATGGGAAGCACACGCCCCGTATGACAGGATCATGGTCACAGCCGCCGCATCCGAAATTCCCGATGCACTTACCCGCCAGCTCGCACCCCGAGGCAGGATGGTCATCCCCGTCGGGGACACCTTCAGCCAGGAACTCCGGCTGATTGAAAAAGACGACGCCGGAAATATCAGCAGCACCTTCCTCGAGCACGTCAGATTCGTCAGACTGGAGGAAGGCGGAGGATGACAGGCGGATATTCACAGTAATATGAAAACCGGCGGATGCATTATGTCATCCGCCGGTTTTCGGTGTTTTCAACCACCATGTCGACTCATTGATTGATTTTCTCCTCTATCCTGTCATACATCTCATCTAAACCCATTCCTGTAAGCAGTGGCACACCATCTATCACTTTATCACGGATGTCATCCGGGACGATAGTCGTGGAAACGATGATATCATAGTCATCGATGCGGTTTAACTCATCACTTATCTTCGACTGATGTAGTGCGACTTTATCCTCCAGGCCGTTCTCTTTGAGCCATGTTTTCATTTTCCCCGTCACCACTGTCGAAGTCGCTACACCGGTTCCGCACATTATCAAAAGTTTCTTCGTCATTTTCTTCGCCTCCTTAACAATTTACGATTCCTGTCCCCATTTCGAGTCACTGACTTTACTCTTATACACTATCAGAACTAAAGTAATCAAAAATACAATTCCGATCCCAATCCAGCCAGCCAGGTCCCCTAGTCCGCCGAACAGGATGGTTGTCCACGCACCTCCGTCACTCAGCACTGTGATTGATGTATTACCCTCCAAATCAAAGTTGGCTGATTTTGCTGTTTCGGTAATGAACGGCGTTGCCCATGAAGAAATATACAAAGCGCCGGCAAGAAGGATTCCTCCTCCTATGACACTCCTGAAAATATCCCCTCTGAAAACAGGCACCATCAGACAGATGATGAAAGGAATGGTTGCCAGGTCTCCGAGCGGCAGAGTAGTATTTCCTGGAAGAATCACTGCCAGGAGTAGAGTGATTGGAACAAGCAGCAGGGAAGCCGCCAGCACCGAGGAATGTCCCACCGCCAGTGCGCTGTCCATTCCGATGAACAGTTCTCTGCCAGGAAACTTCTTCTTGACCCAATCCGTCGCCGCCTCAGATATTGGAGAAAGACCTTCCATGAGAAGAGACACCATCCTTGGTAAGAGGAGCATCACTGCACCTGTAGCCACACCAAGCCCCAACGTTTCGCCTACACCATAGCTTGCAAGAAGACCGATTATTATACCTATGAAAAAGCCCAATACTGTATTATCACCAAAAATCCCGAATCTCTTCTGTATCGATTCAGGGCTAAGGTTTAGTTTATTCAAGCCGGGGATCCTGTCAAAGACCCAATTCAACGGCAGCGCCAATACAAGCCCTGCCACCGAGAGGCCATGGGGAAAGGACATATTGGCAAGGCCGTAATATTTCTGTACATATTTGGCACTTATATCCCCCAAGTAATAAATCAGCATCGAATGTGTGATCATAGTGAATATCCCCAGCGCAAAATTCCCGGTAATAGCATAGACAATGGAACCTGAGAATGCGATATGCCAGAAGTTCCATATATCAACATTAAGGGTCTTAGTCATACCCGTCACCAGTAATAAAACATTGACTACTATTCCGACTATGATTGCCATACTCCCCAAAAAGGTGCCATATGCTATGGCGGCAGCAGCCGGCCATCCTACGTCTATGGTCTGCATTGACAATCCGTAGTTCTCGACCATCGCTTCAGCTGCAGGGCCCAGATTGTCGGTCAGGAGACCGATCACCACGTTAAGGCCAATGAAGCCTACACCGATGGTCAGAGCTGCTTTAAACGCTTTTCCAAATTTCACTCCCAGTATCAATCCAAAAACAAGAAAAATTATAGGAAGCATGACACTTGCCCCTAAATCAAGAAACCACTGCATTATCTGTTCAAAAATCTGCACAGCCCTCATCCCCCTTTATCCGAATTGGATTTAGTTTTTCTGCGCTTTAAAATCCTCCAGCACCTTGCTGCACTCATCAATACTCCGTACTGTGGCAAGATTCGAAACAACCCTTTCATCCTGCACCATCTCTATAAGGTTCTGCAGGGTGGTCACTTGTTCGCCGGGCGCGTCAACGGCAAGCATGAATACTATTTTCACACCAACCTCCAATTCTGCATTCCCCATACTTGAAAATGGCACCGGTTCTTTTAATGTCGCCAGAGCAATTCCGGGCTCGATTACTTTATCGGTATCAGTATGCGGGATGGCAACAGCGTAGGGAGAAGTGGGAAGACCTGTGGGGAAATTCTCCTCTCTGTCCAGGACGTTCTCTATGAAATCATCCGTGACATATCCCAACTCGTACAGTCGTGTGCCCATCGATTCCAAAGTCTCCTCCTTCGTTTGAAAATCAATGTCAATCATCATCAGCTCTTTGTCAATCTGCATTGTATTCTCCTTTCATTGCAGCCATTTTTCGGATAAATAATGATGGTCATATATGTTACTTTCCCAAAAAACCATGAACCTTACTGCCCACAAATCCATGGTTATTCTGGTAGATATCATAATTTATCGCTCTAGCATTGCATCCTGTCTTTTTCTGAGATCCCAGATGAGGGAGGACTCATCATGGTTGACGTCACCGTAAGTAATGACATCCCCTTTTTTGACATCATTCTTCAGCACCAGTTTATTGCTGACAAGTCCGATTGGCAGAGCATTCATGGATTTGGCCTCTTCATAATCATAGATTCTTCCATATATTGTATACCCTCCGATTGTATCCAGCCTGTCTCCTGCTTTCAGGTCGACCTTGGCTACTGTTGCAGTTTCAGCAATCATTCCTTTATATGGTGCAATGGTCGGTGTGTTATGAAGATAGGCTTTCTCAACTGACAGGGGTGTCTCTAGGCTTGTCAGATGATATGGCCTGTAAAGTACATAGTTTGGCCCTTCCCCCATGCTCAAATATTTCATTTCTTCATTCACTTCTTCTTTTTCTGATGAAATGATGGCAAATACACCGGGGGCGATACCCTGCACAAAATCGACGATTTTATGATTTCTCACCTCTCCACCTTCTGACTCGAGCCTAAAAATGTCCGGTAGTTCCTTGACACCGGCTTTAAAGCCGTGCATGCCCGGCTGGTCTGGAAGGAATCCAGTGGCATTGGCCACCGCATTCATCTCCACCATGGTCTTGGTGCCATCCTGGAATGAAGCGATCATTTTAGGGTTGGATTTTTTCTTTCTTGCCGCCTCTGCAACACTGTCAGGGTTGGCGTCTGTATTCAGCGGATTGTTCTTTCCTTTTCCCAGCCCGACGACTTCAAACCCGAGTGCATCGGCAAAATCGTACAGTTCCATTATCGCTCCCGGTTCATCACCCGCAGACCCCGTATATACGACACCCTGCTCCTCTGCCAGACTGTTAAGGTAGACACCGACTGTGATATCCGCTTCGACATTCAGCATGACGATGTGTTTTTTATGCTCGATTGCCTTTATGGCGACTGAAGCACCAACTTCCGGAACTCCGGTTGCATCAACAATCACATCTACACCATCCACCTGGCACAGAAGACCGGAATCTGTCATTGCAACACTTTTGTTCTCCTTCACCGCCTGTTCCGCCTGGTCGAGAGTATCTGCGACCATCACTTCTTCGGAGGGGATGCCTGCCAGTTCATACGCCCGGGTTACATTATCAATCTGTATATCTGATGTAGCAACGACCTTCATACCGTTCATGGAGGCAATCTGAGAAATCATGCCTCTGCCCATCTGACCTGCACCTACAAGTCCTACATTTATCTGTTTGCCTGATTTCTCCAGCTTTTCAAGCTCTCTGTTTATTCCAAGCATGATTTACTACCTCCATATTTTAGTTAGATTTGATGATGACTTTCTGGCCTACTTCAAGGCTGGGAATCTCTTTTTCCTCGAGGCATATCGTGCCAGGCAAGTCTGAATCACTCTGACCGTTGAACTGGAATGTCGCATGTCCCAGCTCACAGAGCGTTTCATTCGCTTTGCCGCCGACAAACAATATGTCATAAGATTCATCACCGAGTTCCATAACATCTCCTGCTTCCACCATTTCTGTAGCAGCGCCATCATGGACCACTGAAATATCCCTCAATTCCTGAGGGGAATCTTCATTGAACAGGATTACCATATTTTCACTTTTCATCATTTCCCACTCGTTGCCGAGTTCACTGATTGTTGCGTTTAATTTTTCCATTGATCAAAAAGCTCCTTTGTTGTTAATAGATGAAGAAACTGAATCCGAATGCAATCAACACAGCAAGCGGTCCTGTGATCGCTCTTGAGAACAGCACTGCCGGTACACCGACTTCAATCGTCTCCGGTTCTGCCTCTCCGAGGGTCAGGCCAACCGGCACAAAATCCGCACCTGCCTGAGGGTTGATTGCAAATAATGCAGGCAACGCCATTTCCGGTGGTATATTTCCTTTGCCGATTTCAACACCGATCAAGACACCGACAACCTGGGCGATTACCGCACCGGGGCCGAGCACAGGTGACAGAATCGGCAGTGATACGATTACCGAAAGCAGCAGCAGACCAAGAATATTTCCGGCAAGCGGGGTGACTGCATTGGCGATAAGGTCGCCGATTCCGGTGAATGTAATGATACCGATGAGCATTGATACAAACGCCATGAATGGAAGTATATTTTTGATGACCTGGTCGATTGTTTCACGTCCTGCCTGATAGAATACGCTGACTATGCCACCCATGGCACGGCCGATACGTTCAATGATATTTTTCTTTTCAGGTTCTTTTTTGTTGTCGGCCACTTTCTGCTTTGCTTCTTCTTTCAACTCCTGTGAGGTTTTCCTGCCGGCAGCAGCCGGTTCGACCGGATTAGTTTCATCTGACGATGTTCCCTCATCTTCAGCCGGTTCGATATTATTCTCCCTTACCCCAGAGACGAAATTATCTTCTTTGATGAACTGCATCAGCGGCCCCGATGGACCGGTTCCATGCAGGTTTATTGTAAGCACATCATTTTTGGGGTAGATGCCGCATCTTGCGGTACCGCCGCAATCTATGATTACACACGCCATTTCATCGTAATCCACTTTCGTATTGAACCCATCCACTGCCTCCGCCCCTGTCTGGTCAGCAATATATTGGGCAAGCGGATCGATTCCTCCACCAGTAACCGAAACAACATACGGCTTTTCTTCACTGGGAGTGATCGTAAGAGGACCACCCCATCCGCCGGAACCTTTTGAAATTTTAATTGATTTATACATTTCTGAACCCCCTATTCATCCTCTAAAAGTCCTTGTTTTTTCATCATCCTCACTGTAATGATCTCCGTTAGAATCCCCCGGATCAGAATGACCACAACACCGGTCACAAAATACATAAGAGCGAGCGGTCCAAGAGGCATGCCGAGTGTCGTAAGTCCCGCTGACACACCGAGATACACAAACAATTCCGCCGGATTGGCATGCGGGAACAATCCTGTAATCGGGTGGACAAAGGAAACTGCTGAATCATAGAAAGCCGGTTTCTGCTTCTCCGGAAGAAATTTCCCGAATGTATACGCCATCGGATTGGTCAGGAAAAACACCGCCAATATCGGAAATAGTGTATAGCGGAGAATGAAATATTTCGTAAGTTTCTGTGCAAATCTGGTTACTCTCTCTTCACCGACGAACCTTACAACGGCATTCACGGCTGTGATCAGTACGATCAGCAAAGGAATGATATCTGTCACCATCCCCATGAATGTATCTCCGCCTTCCTGGAACATGCCGATGAAACCTTCTGCAATCCTGACTACAAAGTCCATAGTTATCCCTGCCTTTCCTTATCAACTTTTGTCACTTCGATTTTCTCAATTGCACTTACAATCGCCTGCTGCAGTTGCGGCTCCGCTTCATAGGACAGAAGGGAGGACAGTTTTTGCCCTGCAAGCTCCGAGAACTCCTCAAATCTGGAAAAGACTGTGACACCTTCCATTTTCCTTGCTTCTACTACAACATCATCCACATCAGTCACCAAAACCATGACTACCCCTTTGCCAAAACGCCGTTTGCTTTTTCCTACTCCCAAATATCCGGAACCTCTTTTGCTCATCTCACGTATTGTCTGATGATAATTTTTCAACTGATAGTGAGTAAGCAGAAACTGAAGACCCCATAAAACGACAAACAATAATGCAATGAATATCCATGTCTGCACTCCCAACCCCTCCTTTTACATATGTTCCAATTAAGAACTTATGTAAATAGTAAAGCGTTTTCAAGATCATGTCAATAGATATCTGAAAATTAAAATTTAAAATAAAATTCAGTTATGTTTGACATAATATGTTTTATCCATTATTATTTTTATCAAATGTTCTATAGTTGAACATATGTAAAAGAAAGGGGTTTGTCGTATGAATCTGAAATTGCCGGAAGCTGTTTCCACAGAGAAGCTGACAGAACTTTATGAACAGATGTGGCTTATCAGACTTTTTGATGAAAAAGTCGACGAGTTTTTCGCAAAGGGTAAAATACACGGAACAACCCATCTGGCCGTGGGACAGGAAGCATCTGCCGCCGGCGTATGTGCTCTGCTTGATGACAGTGATAAAATCACCAGCACACACAGGGGCCACGGGCACTGCATTTCAAAAGGTGCGGACACGAGATATATGATGGCTGAACTTTTTGGCAGAGAAACTGGCTACTGTAAAGGGAAAGGCGGTTCAATGCACATCGCCGATCTCAAAAAAGGTAATCTCGGCGCAAACGGAATCGTCGGAGGCGGATTTGCAATCGCAGCTGGCGCAGCCCTCACCTCCCAGATGAAAGACTCTGGATATGTCGTGGTCTGCTTCTTCGGTGACGGGGCATCAAACGAAGGAAGTTTCCACGAAGCCCTGAACCTTGCATCAATATGGAAATTACCTGTCATTTTTGTATGTGAAAACAACCAGTACGGGATGTCCGGATCAGTAAACGATATGATGAATGTCAGCGATATCGCTGAAAGATCCGCCGCCTATGGTATTCCCGGCAGCGTCGTGGACGGAAATGACATATTCGATGTCATGCAGGCGACGGATGAAGCTGTCAGATTCGCAAGAGAAGGAAATGGACCAAGCCTTGTAGAGTGCAAAACCTACAGATGGAAAGGGCATTCAAAAAGTGATGCAAAAAAATACAGAACCCGTGAAGAGGAAAAGCAATGGAGAGACAGAGACCCGATCAGACTGATGAAGGAAAGGCTCATCGAGGCCGGTCATTTTACTGAAGATGACGCTGAGAACATCAAAAAGAAAGCTACAGAGAAAATCGAGGAGAGTGTGCAATTCGCACTCGACAGCAAAGAACCGGATGTATCCACACTGCTTGAAGATGTCTACGCTGAATAGGAGGGGGAAAACATGAGAGAAATAACTTATTTAGAAGCCGTCAGAGAAGCTTTGTCGCAGGAAATGAGAAACAACGAAGATGTTTACATGTTCGGGGAGGACATCGGCGTATATGGAGGAGCATTTGGTGTTTCCAGAGGTATGATCGAAGAGTTCGGTCCTGAACGCATCAGGAACACTCCCATTTCAGAGGCTGCTATATCCGGTACCGCAGTCGGCTCAGCGCTTACAGGTATGCGCCCGATAGTGGAACTGCAATTCTCAGATTTCATAACTATCGCAATGGATAACCTGGCGAACCAGGCGGCAAAAATACGTTATATGTACGGTGGAAAGGGAACGATTCCGATGGTTCTCAGGACACCATCAGGTTCCGGTACAGGTGCTGCAGCCCAGCACTCACAGAGCCTCGAGGCATGGGCTGCTCATATACCCGGACTTAAAGTCGTACAGCCTTCAACTGCGGGGGACGCAAAAGGTCTGCTCAAGGCTGCAATAGATGATAACAACCCGGTCATTTTCTATGAACATAAACTGTTATACAAAACATCGGGGGATGTACCTGAGGAACAATACAGCATCCCTCTCAGCAAGGCAGACATCAAACAAGAAGGCACAGATGCGACAATTGTCGCCACCGCAATGATGGTCCACAAATCGCTTGAGGCCGCCGAACTGCTTGCAGAAAAAGGGATCAGTGTAGAAGTGGTGGACCCAAGAACACTTGTACCGTTCGATACTGAAACAGTCGTAGAATCAGTCAAAAAAACCGGCAGACTGCTTGTTGTGCACGAAGCTGTCAAATTCGGAGGAATCGGCGGCGAAATTGCTTCCTTAGTTGCGGAAAGTGAAGCTTTCGATTATCTCGACTACCCTATAAGACGTCTTGGAGCAGCGTTTGTCCCGGTCCCGTACAATCCGACGTTGGAGGAAGAATCTGTTCCTTCTGCAGAGGAAATCGTCGAAAATATCCAGGAAATGGTCAATTATCAATCTTAAGGAGGGTTAACCATGCCGAACGAAATATTCATGCCCAAGCTTAGCAGTACGATGGCTGAGGGTACTGTAATCGAATGGCTCAAAGATGAAGGGGAGGCCGTAGAAGTTGGCGAGCCCATCCTTGAGATCATGACTGATAAGATCAACATAGAGGTGGAAGCCTACCATGAAGGCATACTTCTGAAAACATACTTCGAAGCCGACGATGTCGTACCCGTCAATCATGTAATCGGATACATCGGAGGAAAAGATGAAGAAGTGCCTGATACCGCCCCTGGATTAAGCTCAGAAGCTTCTCCTGAAGAATCAGAGGGTAAAGGCAGCGGAGAAGATCAGGGCGCACCTTCCGATACCGGGACACCGGAAGAAAAAACGCCATCAAATAGCGAAAGGACCGTATCGGGAACCCGGGAGAACAGCCTTGGAAAAGTGAGGGCTACACCTGCTGCACGTGCTTTGGCCAGAAATAAGGGAATTGATATCCATGATGTTTCAGGAAGCGGAAGAAACGGACGCATCCATAAACAGGATGTGGCAGATCACACATCCGGCTCTGACAAACGTCAGCAGACTCCCGTCAGCCACCAGGCAACTGTAGTCCGTACTGAGAAACTGAAAGGTGCCAGAAAAATGGTCGCTGACAGGATGGCGGACAGCAGGGCATCCATTCCACATGTAACAATCGACTTTGAAGTCGAAATGGACAATCTCATCGACCTAAGAAACCGGGTAAATCAGCAAAATCCGGATGATAAAGTATCATTCAACGATATTTTCATCCTCATCACTTCCAAAGCACTCAGCAGACATCCTGAGATCAACATCACCTTCGAAAGTGATGAGATACAATATCATGATGCCAGAAACATAGGACTTGCTGTTGCCGCAGACAAAGAACTGCTTGTACCGGTCATAAGAAACACCGAGTCGAAATCACTTATTTCCATCAGTAATGACAGTAAAGAGCTGATCAGGAAGGCAAGAGATGGAAAATTGGCTCCTGATGAAATGCAGGAGGGGACATTCACGATTTCCAACCTCGGCATGTACAGCATCAAGCAGTTTACACCGATTATCAACAAGCCGCAGGCCGGTATACTCGGCATAGGCGGAACAAGGGACAGACCAGCCGTCCAAGACGGCCACCTTATCAATAAAAAAGAAGCAACGTTCAGTCTGTCGTTCGATCACAGGGTGATAAACGGTGCTCCCGCTGCAGCATTCTGCAATACTGTAAAGCATCTTGCAGAAAATCCAGTTGAATTGATACTATGACTCATCCTGCCATTCCTTGAACGGGATGGCATTCGTTTTATTAAATGATATAATTGTTACGATACAAGGAGGTTGACCTATGGCAACAATCACAGAAGACAAAAGGCTCATCGTCAAGGTGGCAAAACTATATTATTTCGATGGGATGACGCAGGCCGAGATTGCCAGAAAGATTGGTGTATCCCGCCCCATCGTTTCCAAAATGCTCACCAAGGCACGAGAGGATAAGATTGTTGAGATTTTCATCAAGGATGAATCTGCCCATACTGTCGATCTCGAGCTCCAGCTTGAGAAGCAATTCGCTCTCCAGGAAGCGATCGTCGTTCCGAGCTCTGATTATGCCCAAAAAGAAAAACTCAGTCTTCTGGGTCAGGCTGCAGCGGCTCACGTATCCAAAAGAATGGACAGCGTAAACTCTGTCGGTATCAGTTGGGGCAATGCAGTCTCTGCTTTTGTCAACGCATATCCTTTTGAGAAAAATGAAGGTGTGAATGTAGTCCCCCTCATCGGCGGCATGGGAAGAAGCGAGCTCGATCTCCATTCAAATATGCTCACTTTGAAGTTTGCCCAAAAATTAAACACGACATGCAGCTATCTGTATGCTCCGGCCATGATAAAGAACATAGATACTAAAAACAGACTGCTGGAATCAGAAGATATATACGGGGTCCTTGATGAAGGCAGATCCGTAGACATGGCAATAGTGGGCATGGGAAATCCTGTCGTGGATTCCACTATGGAGACCATCGGCTATCTGTCAAAACAAGATGTCGAATCGTTAAGGACTGCAGAAGCTGCCGGTGACATCAACTCAGTATTTTTTGACAAAAACGGAGTCACCCTTGACCATCATATCAATGAGAGTGTCATCGGTATTGATATGGAAGGCCTCAGACAAATTGAAGAAACTATCGCCATCGCTCACGGGGACAACAAAGTCCCAAGTATCCATGCCGGCCTGCTCAGTGGCGCTGTCGATGTGCTCGTCACCGATGACGAGACTGCTCAGAACATCCTCTCTCTAAACTAAAAGTGGCGGTCCCCAATATGGGCCGCCACTTTTTCATTTATTTTTCCACTTTTTCCTTCTCGTCTGTACTGACATCAAACTCATCATTTTTGTAGTCGATTGTCACTACTCTTCCTTCCAGCTGTGCACCGGACAGGAGGGATTCGCTCAGCCTGTCCTCGATATGACGCTGGATGGAGCGTGCGAGCGGCCTTGCTCCGTATTCCGGATCGTAGCCGTCGTCGGCGATTTTTTCTTTCGCCGCTTCTGTGACTTCAAGATGGATTTCCTGTCCCGCAAGCCTTGTTTTCAGCTGATCGATCATGAGTGTCACAATTTCTTTCAAGTGCTCTTTCTCGAGACTGTGGAAGACAATGGTATCGTCAACACGGTTGATGAATTCCGGACGGAATGTGTTTTTCAGCTCTTTCATCATCGTGTTTCTGATCGTATCATAGTCTCTTGCATTATCTGTAGTACCGAAACCTGCAAACTTCTGATCTTTGAGTTCCTGGGCCCCGATATTGGATGTCATGACGATGATCGTATTGCGGAAGTCCACTGTGCGGCCGTTGGAATCTGTCAGACGGCCGTCATCAAGCACCTGCAGCAGCATGTTGAATACATCAGGGTGCGCTTTTTCGATTTCATCGAAAAGGATGAGTGAATAAGGTTTTCTCCTCACCTTTTCAGTGAGTTGGCCGCCGTCATCATAGCCAACGTAGCCCGGAGGTGAACCGACAAGCCTCGACACGGAGTGTTTTTCCATGTACTCACTCATATCAACGCGGATCATCGCATCCTCTTCACCGAACATCGCCTCGCTCAACGCTCTGGCGAGCTCTGTTTTACCGACACCTGTAGGCCCGAGGAAGATGAAGCTGCCGATTGGCCGCTTAGGGTTCTTGAGGCCTGCACGGGCACGCCTTACTGCTTTGGAGATGGATTCCACTGCATCATTCTGGCCTATCACCCTATCATGGAGGATGGATTCCAGATTAAGCAGCTTCTCTGACTCCTCTTCCGCAATCTTTGCGAGTGGTATACCAGTGATGCCGCTGATGACGAGTTCGATATCGCCCCTTGTCACGGATTGTGAAGACTGGCCCTGCTCTTTCTTCCAGTTGTCTTCACGGTCTTCGAGCTCTTTTTCAAGTTTTGTCTGCTGATCGCGGAAGTTCGCGGCCGCTTCGAATTCCTGGCTTTGAACTGCCGCGTTCTTCTCTTTTTTGACTTCCTCAAGTTTATTTTCAAGATCTTTAAGATCCGGAGGAGAAGTGTAGCTTCTCAGCCTCACTTTGGAGGAGGCTTCATCTATGAGGTCAATCGCCTTGTCCGGCAGGTACCTGTCCTGGACATAACGGTCGCTCATCGTAACCGATGCTTCCACGGCTTCGTCACTGATTGTGATCCTGTGGTGCGCCTCATAGCGGTCGCGCAGACCTTTCAGAATGAGGATGGCATCCTCCACACTCGGCTCATCCACCTGCACCGGCTGGAAGCGGCGTTCGAGTGCCGCATCCTTTTCAATGTGTTTGCGGTATTCTTCCAGAGTCGTCGCACCGATACACTGCAATTCACCGCGGGCAAGCGCCGGTTTGAGGATATTGGATGCATCTATTGCGCCCTCGGCACCGCCGGCACCGATCAGTGTATGCAGCTCATCGATGAACAGCACTACGTTGCCGGCCTTGTGGATTTCCTCCATGACCTTTTTCATGCGCTCCTCGAATTCACCGCGGTACTTGGTCCCTGCAACGACCGTTCCCATGTCAAGTGACATGACGCGCTTGTCCTTCAGTGTTTCAGGCACTTCATTTTTGACGATCTGCTGCGCAAGCCCTTCGGCAATCGCAGTCTTACCGACACCCGGTTCACCGATCAGCACAGGGTTGTTCTTCGTCCTTCTGCTCAGAACTTCGATCACCCGTGTGATTTCGCTTGAACGCCCGATGACCGGATCCAGCATGTCATCACGGGCAATCTGCGTGAGATCGCGGGCAAGCGAATCCAGTGTGGGTGTGTTGTGGTCCTTCTTCATATTATCCTTCTGCTGAAGCGCCTCCGGATTGCCGAGCATCTTGATCACCGCAGCACGCGCTTTGGTTATATTCAGGTCAAGGTTGGATAATACTCTGGCAGCCACGCCTTCGCTTTCACGGATCAGGCCGAGGAGCAGATGCTCTGTTCCGACGAAATTATGATGCAATTTTCTCGCTTCGTCCATTGAAAGCTCGATGACCTTTTTCGCCCTCGGCGTGTAATGGATGGAAGAGGACGATTCCGATCCTTCATTGATGAGGTTGAACACCTCTTCTTTGACTTTATCCTCTGTAATATTGAATGATTCCAGCACTTTCGCTGCGATACCTTCATTCTCCTTAACGAGACCGAGGAGCAGGTGCTCTGTACCAATATTCGAATGCTTGAGGTTGATTGCTTCTTCCTGCGCGTATGCGAGCACTTTCTGTGCGCGTTCTGTCAGTCTGCCAAATAGCATATTCATTTCCCTCCTGTTAATTCTCTCAAAAGCGTTGCACGTTCTTCATCGACCGCCTGTTCAAGAGATGTATAGTGTTTGTGCTGTTCGTTCAGTCTCATCTTGAGAAAAGCCGGCTGGATCAGCTGTATCCATTTCTGGAACTTGAAACCATCATGCTCAAGGACTCCAAGATCAATGCCCAGCTTGACATCACTCAGACATTTCGCCGCTTCTTTAAGAGACATCTTATATGCATGCTTCAGCAGCCCGTAGGAACGGGATACCGAATCTTTCACTTCAAGAAGATGTTCGCTTTCAAGACGCGAGCGCATCTCAAGTTCCTCTTCAATGATCTGCGACTTCAGCTCATCCAGGTTCTGGATAATCTCTTCCTCTGCCTGTCCCAGTGTAAGCTGATTCGACAGCTGATATATATGCCCGAGAGGAACGGACCCTTCTCCATATATACCTCTTAACGTAAATCCAAAACGGTTTAAATTGCCTGACAGCCGTTCAATTTTCCTCCCCAGTGTAAGAGCGGGAAGATGGAGCATGACAGAAGCCCGCATGCCGGTGCCGACGTTGGTCGGACAGGCTGTCAGATAGCCGAAATGTTCATCGAAGGCATAGTCCACTACATCTTCCAGGGATTCGTCTATCTTTGCAGCTTCTTTGTAGAGTTCGTGAGTCGGCACGCCCGCGCCCATCGTCTGGATACGTATATGATCCTCTTCATTGATCATGATGGAGACCGATTCATTCTCATTGATGAAACTGTGCAGCCCCTGCCTCGTAAAGAGCGGGCTGATCAAATGTTTTTCCACGAGCAGCGCCTTGTCTTCGAACTTCAGCATGTTCATCGATACTTTCTGATAGTCATCAAAAGCCGTACTGAGTTTTTCCAGGACTGCATCCAGCGCATCGTCGTCTCTCACCATATGCGGGAAAGGGATATGCCTGACATTCCTGGCAAGCCGCACCCGTGCTGACATTTCAACAGGAAGCTCGGCGGATTCTTCTATCCAGGGGCTCACATTATTTTGCGCCATCCATTCCACCTGCCTTCTCAAGTTCCCTGATTTCATCACGGACGACTGCCGCTTCCTCGAACTCCTGTGATTCTATAAGTTCCGACAGCTTCTGTTTCAGTGTTTCAATCTGTTTTTTGACCTTTATCTGCGAACGGGCTTTTTTCGGCACTTTACCGACATGCTCCGTCTGATGCGCCTGGACACGTGTAATTATTTCAGGGGCCTGTCTTTCAAATGTGGTATAGCAGTCCGGGCAGCCGAACTTTCCATTCTTGACGATTGAATCGATGGTCGAGCCGCACGTTTCACATTCCTTGCGCTTCCTCTCTTTCTGCTGCGTCGTCTGCTGCTGGGAGAGTGATTTCAGCAGCTGGTGGATGTTGAATGAATCATCCGGGTAGCTGAAGTCACTTTCAAAGGAGGCATTTGCACACTGTTCACACAAAAACTTTTCCGACTTGTCCAATCCACTGCCTTTTGTAACGTGGATGGTCGCTTCACGCACATTACATGATTCGCATTTCATCCGCTCACTCCTCGCTGTATAGAATAACGTCTATCACTCTTCTCAGAATGCTCGCCCTTAATGTATCGCGGTAGGGGAGTTCCAGCATCAGTGTTTCACGTTCCACTGCGGCGTTTATGATCTTTGCCTCTTTGATCGTTATGACCTCATTTTCGAACATGGACTGGATGATACGGTTAGCATTCTGTTCAGATACACCATCGCCGATGAGCCTCTTCAGATGGGCAAGATATTCAGACTTGGAATGGGTCTCCACTTTGGTAATCCTTATATAGCCCCCGCCGCCGCGCTTGCTTTCGACGGTATACCCGTGTTCATTTGTGAAGCGGGTCTTGATGACATAGTTCAGCTGGGATGGGACGCAGTCAAATTTTTCTGCAATATGCGCCCGTTTTATCTCAACAACCTCACCGCCGGAATCCTGGATCAGCTGTTTCAAATATTGTTCGATGATGTCCGACATATTACGCATTTCATCACCTCTTTTGACCTTCTTTGACTATAATTATATAATCTCAATCAAAATAAGGCAAATGGAAAGTTTTATAAATTCCCCCTTTATTTCTGTAAACGTTTGCATTATAATAATTAAGGACTATTTTACAACCAGGTTTAAAACGCACATAATGGATTCATACATAATAGTAAATAAAAACTTATGAGGTGACCGTATTGAGTATTCTACTGGGTATTATCGGCATTGCTTTCACGCTGTTTTTGGCATGGCTTGCCAGCAGCAACCGTAAACTTGCCTTCAAAAACTGGAAGAACATCCTCGTTCTTCTCGCCATCCAGCTGATTTTTGCATTCCTTCTTCTTTCGACTGGCGTTGGCCAGTCCGTCATCGGCGCATTGGCTTCAGGATTTAACGTGCTGCTCGGTTTCGCAGCAGAAGGTGTCGCGTTCGTAATGGGAGATCTGACAACACTTGAAGATGGCGCTCCTGCAGACGTGTTCTTCTTTAACGTTCTTCTGCCTATCATCGTCATTTCCGCACTGATCGGCATTCTGCAGTTCACGAAGATCCTCCCGCTCGTCATCCGCGGAATGGGGATACTGCTGACTAAGGTGACCGGCATGGGCTACCTTGAATCATACAACGGTGCAGCATCCATGATTCTTGGGCAGTCCGAAGTGTTCATCTCCCTGAAAAACCAGCTGCCTAAACTGACCACTCACAGACTGTACACTCTTTCAGCACAGTCCATGGGGTCCGTTTCACTGTCCATCGTCGGCGCGTACATGACGATGCTTGAGCCGCAGTATGTAGTCGCAGCAATCGTGCTCAACCTGTTCGGTGCATATGTCATCGTACACGTAATCAACCCTTATATACTGACAGAAGAGGAAGAGGCTGCCACTGACATTGGCGGCAGCCCGGATGACGGAAAATCCTTCTTCCAGATCCTTGGGGACTACATCATGGATGGTGCCAAAGTCGCGATGACCGTTGCAGCGATGCTGATCGGTTATATCGCTCTGATCGCCATCCTGAACCAGGCTTTCCTGCTCATCCCTGGTATCAGCATCACTTTCCAGGACGTGCTCGGCTACATTTTCATGCCAATTGCGTTTCTCATCGGGATACCTTGGTCTGAAGCACAGCAGGCAGGTGCGCTCATGGCAACGAAACTCATTACCAATGAATTCGTAGCAATGCTGGACTATCAGGCGATCGCCGATCAGTTCAGTGAGAAATCACAGGCAATGATTTCAGTATTCCTTGTTTCATTCGCCAACTTCTCAAGCATCGGTATCATTGCAGGCTCTGTAAAAGGCCTCCATAACGAAAGCGGCGACAAAGTTGCAAAATTCGGCCTCAAACTCGTCTATGGTGCTTCGCTTGTAAGTCTGCTTACAGCAACAATTGTTGGGTTCTTTGCATAATAAAATACCGTTTTACATGGGAGGCCGGATCCGGTCTCCTTTTTGTATTCTCAAGCCCGGCAGCCTCCCAAAATGGCATTTGGAATTCAGAATGATAGAATTGAAGTCAACAATAGAAAGACGGAGAGATTCATTATGAAAATTGGCGTCATTTCCGATCTGCACATCGATCGCGGAGATATAGGGATCAAAACATATGAAACACTGCTGTCAGAGGAAGTGAAATCCCGGCAACTGGACCTCCTGCTCATCGCCGGGGATGTGTCCAGCCATTATACGACGACTGCGGAATTCCTTGAAAATCTGCGTAATATCACGGGGGTGGAGATCCTCTTCGTGCCCGGCAACCATGACTACTGGCTCAAAAGCAACGAGAATATGACGACGCGGGATGTGTATGAATTCTATAAGGACATGCCGGGAAGTCTCCTGGAGTCGCCTTATATCATAAATGATGACTGGGCGATTGTCGGCCACAGCGGCTGGTATGACTATACCTATGCCGATCCACGTTTTGGTGAGGAAAAGCTCGCCCGGGGAAAATTCTACGGCGGTACGTGGCAGGATAAGCTGAAGGTGGACTGGCAAATGCACGACCGGGAATTATCCAGGGTCTTTGCGGACAAAGTGGAGGCTGACATGGAAAAAACGGGAAGCCGGAACATCATCCTGATGACCCATGTCGTCACCCACAGAAGGTATGCCGTCCCCATGCCCCATCGCCTTTTCGATTACTTCAATGCATTCATCGGCACCTCGGATTTTGATGCACTGTACGAAAAATATCCCATCAGATACAGCATCATGGGTCACGTCCATTTCCGCCACCAATTCAGGCAGGATAACCTCACTTATATATGTGCCTGCCTCGGCTACCAGCGCGAATGGCGGACCTATGATATCAAAACGGAGATAACTAATACTTTGCAGGTAATGGAAATATAATGGTATACTTATCAGTCAGTTGGATAGTTGATGACACTCGAAAACCCCGGCCCTGAATCGCCGTTCAGAACCGGGGAGGATATGTCTGGCGCTATTCAACTACTCTTTAAGTTGCACATTCTGCCTTCACGCTTACTCCATACTGGCTCCACTCCCAATTGCCGGTGAACGTCCCTCCTTGATAGACTACGCACCAAATGGTCAGACCGGCGAATATGGTGAATGCAAGCGACATCAGAACCGCTAGCAACACGAGGAACCAGCCATCATACCGTACCGTTCCACTTTCAATACTTTCTACTACTCCCGTCTTCCATGTTTCCAGAATTGACAGAAGAAACAGTGGAAGCTGATTAATTGCCTGTGTCATTTTCTCACCCCCTTTCATTGCGCCCAATCATCATTTTTATAGATTTGACTATCGCAATGCCATCACTGAAAACAGGAATGACATTCAGAATATGAAACAAATATATGATTCCTGTGTACATCAAAAATGTAATTTCAAACACCATAGAAGTTGATAACAATAGTATGCCTATTGAAAACATTACTAACAAAGGCAGTGCCGCAACTTTGAGAATCGTTTTAGGAGAGGATTCAAATTCGGGTATGATTGATATTTTCATCACCCCAAAACGAATTTCCACATAATCATCCGGGTGTTCTTTTTTCAGAAAGTTTATATGCAGGTATTCATGAATGATGAACGATAGAAAGACCCCGAACATTAGAACAGTATTGAACTTCAGGACATCGAAAAGTACCTTCCCATTAAAAGCGATGGCCAGGACACCGATTGACAATGCCAGAAAGAACATGATGAATGACATATAATTGCCAAGGAACAGTTTCGTAAAGGTTGGCAGCGTGATTTCCTCTACCCTGAAACGGTATTTCTTCATGATTGTCTGTTCCTTGCAATCAGACGCAGAAGTATATAATAACCGATTGCAAGAACGACGAATGTGATAATTACAGGCAGGATATTATTGATGCCAAACTCCATTCCTATTGTATTTTCAGAGGTTGGCGTGCTGTCAAAGAACACTGCACCGAAATATGCTGTACGGCGACCGAGCTCGGCACTGGAAAACAGCAGTATCAAAAAACTGGCTGTCAGGATTATCAGAGTGGTTACAAGAGAAGCGGCCAGACTGTTAATCATTCGTACTATCATTTTCATAACGGACTCCTTTCCGAAGATTGATCAACCCCTGCACACTGAAAAAAATCACAAGGATGTAGAAGATAACAATCATGGATGCATTGACCAGTGTACCCATGTTCAGAAATGAAAGGGCGACAGCCGACAATAATATAGGCACTGTAATTACTAAAATGCTTGTAATGATTGAAAAAGGGTTGTCCTCATATGGCGGGAAAAGTATTCCAGCCATTACAAATAGAAATATCCCAAGCGTCGCAATAACGTAAGGAAGAATCAGATGCCATTGCCCCGCGCCGATAACAACAGCGGTTATGAACAGCGGTAAGGAAGTCCCGTAAACCAGATAAATTTGAGATGTGATCAGCGCAATATAATCTTTTAACGGATTATATTGAACCTGATAAGACAGTTTCCGTAAATTATCTGACTGGACAAAGCTGTAAATCGCATTAAAAACCAGCAGGATAATCGGATAGATTATATAATTATACTGACCCGAATACAGCAATACAAAAGACGACAGGTAAACCAGTACAATCGTATTTACTATGTTCGAATCTCTCGTATAACTCTTGAGGATGCTGCTGAACATATTTTCACTATTGTCTGCTTTACGCGAAGGGAAAAGCAGGATATATCGCGAATGTGCCATATATGATTCATCTGGTATCAGAATAATGAGAGCAAGTAAGACGCCTGTCACTAATACATAAAATAAGCTTGTAAATCCAAATCCATAATCATTATGAAAATCCTGGAGGAACAGCAGCAGGCTTTCCGAATGTCTGGTCCCGTTTATGAAATCCACGGATAAGCTGGTAATAAGCTGCTGTGCCTCTTTGAGAAAGAGAACGAAAATCATAACAAGCACACTGACATTTACGATGTGAAATATTTTGATCAATCTTATTTTAGTAAGCATATAGGAAATGCTTTTTGATAATAATTGAACGCCCATATATGTCAGGGTACTGCCATACAATATATTGACAAGCATTACATCCACATATTCAAGACCGGTTATAAGAAACATTGAAGTGACTACTGCAAATGATAAAAACACCAAAATGATAATGCAAATCAACGTTTCATAGAGGAAAATCGAAAAATTCCTTTCCTTATTGGTTACTGGGAAATTGATTGTCATTTTTAAAAAATTATCCATACGTGAAAAAACAATTTTCAAAAAGATCGTAGCCGCCAGCGTCCACAATATAATCGTACTTGAATAGGCATTTAATATGAACAATACAGTCTCTTCATCACGGAGTGTTTCTGAAAAGAAGGTGAAGATTGAAAATGTCATAACTGCAATCACCAACAAAAGGGCCATCAAAAACATGACGCGTACCAGGGGGTGCTTTAGCACTCCTAAATTTAATATTTTGCGTATGAAAAATGTATTATATAAATAGACCAGGTTTCTTAAGGAATGGATTCTCATTTTGGTATCAACTGCCATAATAGTTTTTTTAAGCTAATGTTTCACATTGATTTTATAACGGATTTCCTTCGTTGACCGCTTCCCTGAAAACTGAAAGGAGGCCGTTCTCCCTGTTTATTTTCTCCATGCTGGCCTGCATATATATATCCCCCTGGTACAGCATGATTGCTTTGTCACATATCTCTTCAAGCAAATGCAGATCGTGAGAGCACATTATCAATATGTTATCCGAATTTGAATATTTTTTTAGAAGGCTTTTGGTAATTTCCTGGGACTCGACATCCATACCATTCAGTGTCTCGTCGATGATCATGACTTCCGGATCCACCATGAAGGCGCTGATAAGCTGAATCTTCTTTTTCATACCATTTGAATATTCCCCGATCATTACATTGAGTGCGGGTGTGAAAGAGTACATTTCAGACAGTTTCAAAAAATTGTTTTCATCATATTCTTTTTCAAATAGATTCATCAGCAATTTTACATACTCCCGACCCTTCAAAAATTCAGGGAGGATATCGTCACTCGGCAGATACAGAATTGATTTTTTTACATCATAACGGTCATTTTCAAAACCGTTCAGCCTGACATCCCCTTTTTGGATTTCCAACAGATCACAAATTAATTTGATCAGTGTTGTTTTCCCACTGCCGTTTGGCCCCAGTAACGCCAAAGCTTCACCATGACAGGCTTCAAAATCAACTCCCCTTAGAACAGGGTGGTCTTTCTCATAAGCATGATATAGCTGATTAACTTTGAGCATAATCGACTCCTTAAACATTGGTAGAACTTTTACACCTACACGTTCACATAATAGATACATATTGTCAATAATAAATTAGAATTTTTTACATTTTCTAAAAATTATATTTACTATTTCCCAAAATGACGCTTGCATAAAAATAGGGATTTGCACCTCCTGAATTTCAACTTCCACTCTTCACTGGTTATTTTCAAGATTATAAAAAACACTTCCCACTTTGAGCTCTCAACCACTCAAAATATGGGAAGTATTTTTACATGTAACATTCCGCGCAGGACCCATCTATTCCATCCTGTCTATGATTCTGTGATATCCATCACTGCCGTAATCGAGGCACCGCTTCACCCTCGAGACGGTTGCGCTGGATGCGCCGGTTTCATCCTGCACTTTCTGATAAGTCTGCCCCTCTTTGATCCGTTTGGCCACCTGGAAGCGCTGCTTCAACGATACCAGTTCATTCGTGGTGCAGAGATCATCGAAAAAATGGTAGCAATCATCGAGATTCTCGAGTTTCATGATTCCTTCGAACAGGTCATCAAGTTCTTTTCCTCTCAGTCTGTCTATCTGCATAGCGTTCCCCTCCATTAATACGACCATCATAACAAAACACTTTAGCTATTTAAAGTGTTGAACTAATTATCTGAAATGTCTTGCATTGGATAATTTTATTTGTTACTATTCTATTTATTGATTATTCTTTATCACACTAAAGTATTAAAGGAGACCGTCTATGAAGAACGAATTGATCATGAATCGTCTGGCACTCGCACAGGATTATACCCGGCTGCTTGATGATGAAGGCTACCAGCTGATCGATATGAATATGGTGGAACCGTTCGAGATTGATGACAAGCGGCACCATTCCTCCACGATTGTCTTTGAAAAGAATGAACAGCTCTTCTCCATCCGGAGCGACTGGACGAGATCTCTCCTGAACTATAACGAAAACTACTATCTCAGCCATCGTTTCTTTGGATATTTCGGCCCGGTAATCAGAAATTATAAGACATTCTATCAGGCGGGCGTGGAACTCTATGACCCGACCGATACGGAAGTACTCATCAGCATTGATATGCACCTGTCCTTCATCCAAGAAAAATATGGTCGTGAATTCAGCTCGATTGTCGTCAATGACGACAAACTTCTTGATCTGTACATCGAAAAGTATGGACTTCCGGAGGCTATCCGCAAACTTGTCCATGAGAAGAACCTGTCAGAACTGCAAAACCGCCTGGGCGGAACGCACCCGCTGTATAAATTGATGACGGCAAAAGTCAGCGATCAGATCACGCTTGTGAACAGGGAATTCGGTGATACGGATATCATGAAATTTCTCAATCACCTCGATGAATATCTCAGAAAATACGGCATGAAGTTCATCCTGGACCTGTCATTCCGTTCCCCGCAGTCATACTACAACGGTTTTTACTTCCAGGTGTTCCTGAACCATGACTATCCGCTGTTGAGCGGCGGTGAATACAACAGCAGTGCATTCGGCATTGCGGTGAACCTGTCCAATGGAGGTCTCCTATGATTACTGTTGCATTGACAAAAGGACGTCTTTTCAAAGACTTCATCGAATATATGGAAGAAAACGGACTGAATGATTATATCGGGGCGCTGATGGGTGAAACACGATCCCTCTATACTGTAGTGGATGATGTAAAGTTCATCTTCGCCAAAGGCCCCGACGTCCCGACTTATGTCGAAAGCGGCGTGGCGGACCTCGGAATCGTCGGTTCAGATATCATCACTGAAGACGAGTTCAACATCCTGAACGTCTCCCAGCTGCCGTTCGGCGACTGCCACTTCTCCGTTGCCGCCCTGCCGGGACAGGAGGAATTCGGCACCATCGCAACCAAGTATACAAATGTCGCATTCGAACATTTCAAAAACAGGAAAATGGATGTGTCGCTTGTGCATCTGAACGGGTCTGTCGAACTGGCGCCGCTGCTCGGGCTGTCCGACGCAATCGTCGACATCGTACAGACAGGCGGCACGCTCAGGGACAACGGGCTGGTCGAATACGAAAAGATCATGGATATACACGCCCGGCTCATCGCAAACAAACGCACATTCTATACCAAGGAAGACGGAATATATGAATTTTTGAAAGAAATCGGGGTGGTCTGATGGATGCACGGGAATTCAGGGAAATATTTCAGGACAGGACGGAAACAGCCGGATTTGAAGGCATGCGCGGTGTAATGGAAATCATAGAAGATGTAAGGCAGAACAAAGATGCTGCCCTCCGGTCATACACGGAAAAATTCGACGGACGCACCCTTGACGCATTCAAAGTTTCCCGGGAGAAACTCAAGGACAGCTATGATGCATTGTCTGAGGACAAAAGATGGGCGCTTGAAAAAATCAGGGAACGTATCGAAGACTACCAGAGAACAATCAGATACGAAGACCGGGATGACGGGGAATTCAAATATGTCTATCATCCGCTTGAGAAAGTCGGCGTATATGTGCCGGGCGGAACGGCGCTGTACCCTTCCAGCGTGCTCATGACAGTCATCCCGGCGATGGTTGCCGGCGTTGGCGAAATACATGTCGTGACACCGACATTCAAAGACAACAACATCACTTTCGCCGCTCTCCATATATGCGGCGTAGAGAATGTGTATACCGTGGGCGGCGCCCAGGCCATCGCAGCGCTTGCGTTCGGCACGGAATCCATACCCAAAGTGGACAAGATTGTCGGGCCCGGCAACTACTATGTCGCACTTGCCAAGCGGCTGCTGTTCGGGGAGGTCGGCATCGACATGATCGCCGGCCCGAGTGAAATCCTGATCTATGTGGACGAGGATGTCAATGTGGATGCAGTCGTCTATGACATCTTTGCACAATCGGAGCATGACAAAAATGCACGCACATTCCTGCTCAGCGAAGATCAGGGCATCATCGACCGGATCGAAAACAGGATCAGGGATCTGATCGACCGTCAGCCGCGTGCCGAAATCATAAAACAATCCATCGACGACAACCATTACGCAGTCGTGGATTCCCGCCAGTCCCTCCTCGCACTGGTGAATCATATTGCACCGGAACACGTTTCCGTGCAGCACAAAGATGCCGATATGATCATCCGCAACATCAAGTATGCCGGCGCGGTATTTGAAGGATACTATTCTCCAGAAGCAATCGGAGACTATGCAGCCGGTCCGTCCCATGTGCTGCCGACAGACCGGACGGGGCGGTTCAGCCACGGGCTGAACGTCAACGACTTTCTGACAAGCCATGCGGTCATCTCACTCACGGAAGATACTTTTGGTGATATCGCAGAATCGGCGATGACAGTCGCGGAGCAGGAACAGCTGGATGCACATTATCAATCATTGAAAATAAGAACGGAGTGATCAGATGATCCACATGGACAGGAACACAAGTCCGATCTCCCCGCTTTCCGATGAAGCTGTCTGGGAAGTCGCAAGGAGTACAGTCTTCCATGAATACCCGAGTGATGAAATCACCCGGTTCAAACAGCTCTACGCCGATCATTACGGCATCCGGCCGGAACAGGTGGAAGTCGCCAACGGCTCTGATGAATGGATACAGAAGACGATCATGACGCTCGGACAACGTGGCGTCATGGCCCTCTCCCCCGACTTCGTCATGTACGAGGAGTATTCCAGGCAGACGGACGCACCGTTCTACACGGTGCCCTGTGATGCAGAGTTCCGTTTCAACTTTGATGAAGTTATACGCTCCATTGAGGAGAATCGACCATCTTTGTTTCTGATATCAATGCCGCACAATCCGACCGGACAGCTCTTTGATGCTGAAGCACTCGATCGTCTTTCACAGGCGATGAAAGATGCCGGCGGCTATCTCGTGCTGGATGAAGCATATGCTGAATTCGCACAAGCCTACCAGAGACCTGCGGGGGAACATGTCATCATCATACGCACGCTCAGCAAGATTTTCGGCATTGCCGGACTCAGGGTGGGCATCGCAGTTGCGGATGGAGAAACTTTCAGCCGCATCACACGGCTGAACCACCCCTATCCCGTGAACTCCCTCTCTTTGAATCTCGCATCAAGGATATTCGAAGACAGTGATGAACTGAAAAAATTCACAGATTACCAGCTGGCATCAAAAAAACAGCTTGCCGCGGCGTTCCGCCCGGTCGGGGACAAAATAAAGACAATCGAGTCCAGTACCAACTTCATCTTCACTTACGGCAGGAACGCAAGATCCCTCGGAGAGTACCTGAAAGAAAACGGCTATCAGCCGAGGCTGTACGATACACCGCCTTTGGACGATGTCGTCCGCTACTCCATCATCAGGCTTGAAGATTATACGGGTCTCAAAAAATTAATCAATGAATGGAGCATACAATATGATCAGAAAAGAAAGAGCGACACAGGAAACGCGGATTTCCATTTCACTCGATGACGAAAAATCATTCAAAGAATCAAATATTTCCACAAATGTCGGCTTTTTCGACCATATGCTGACCCTCCTCAGCTTCCACTCGGAACTCTACCTTGAAGTGGAGGCCGACGGTGATAATGAAGTGGATGACCATCATACAGTCGAAGATGTGGGCATCATACTCGGCCAGCTGATCCGGGAACTCTATACAGAAAAGGAGTCCTATCAGCGTTACGGAACGACATATATCCCCATGGATGAATCTCTGGCCCGTGTCGTGCTCGACCTGTCGGGACGCCCGCACCTGAATTTCCAGGCGGAATTCTCCAAGGAGAAAGTCGGCACCTTTGATACAGAACTCGTCCTGGAATTCTTCAACGCCCTCAGCATGAACAGCCGGATGACGCTGCACGTCGACCTGCTCAAAGGCGGTAATACGCATCATGAAATTGAAGCGGTCTTCAAAGCATTCGCAAGAAGCCTGAAAGCAGCGCTCAAGACGGGCGGATCTGGCACTCCCTCCTCCAAAGGAGTCATTGAATGATCGGCATCGTCGACTATTCCCTGGGCAATATACAAAACGTCAAAAACGCCCTGGACAAGCTGGAATACCCATATCTTCTCTCCAGCGTGCAGAGCGAGCTGGAAAACTGCGACACCATCATCCTGCCGGGAGTCGGCCACTTCGGGAATGCTATGCAGGCGATTGAATCACTCGGCATAAAGGACACGCTGCTTGAAATCGCTGGCTCGAAGCGGATCGTCGGCATCTGCCTGGGCATGCAGCTTCTGTTCGAATCAAGTTCCGAAGGAAATAAGGAAGGTCTCGGTCTGCTGAAAGGGCATATCCGAAGAATCGATACACCGTTCACCATCCCCCACCTTGGCTGGAATACGCTGAACAGCGAATGCAAGTCGCTGGACGGCAGGGATGTTTATTTCATCCATAGCTATATGGTCACGGAGGCAGAAGACGTCATCGCCATCAGCGGATACGGTACTGATGTGCCGGCTGTCGTCCAAAAGGACAGCATCATCGGCATCCAGTTCCATCCAGAAAAGTCCGGTGACGCCGGACTCGAAATACTGAAAACTGCCATCGAAGGAGGCTTCTGATATGAATATCATTCCGGCCATCGACATCATCGACGGCAAAAATGTCCGCCTGAAGCAGGGGGACTATGATCAGAGAACAGCCATGAAACGCACACCGGAAGAAGCCATCCGCTTCTACTCCGGCTTCAGACAGGTGGGACGCATCCACATCGTCGACCTCATGGGGGCACTCAAACAGGATGCGCAGGAGTCGACCATAATCGAAAAACTCAAATCTCAGACAGATCTCCCCCTCCAGATCGGCGGTGGACTGAGGAGCATGGAGACTATACGGCAATATGACAAGGTCGGCATCGATTACTTCATACTCGGAACAAAAGCGATCCTGGATACTGACTGGCTCAAAGAAGCCGTCCGGGAGTTCCCCGGGCGCATATTCGTGGGCACAGACGCCAGAGAGAATGATATCTATGTCAACGGCTGGACGGAAAACAGTAATATCACCATCGATGAATACATCAGAGAGATCGAAGACCTGGATATCGCCGGCATCATCTACACGGATATAAACAAGGACGGTATGAATCAGGGCCCGAACTTCGAGAACACCCGGCGCATCAACGAATTGACACGGCACAAAGTCATCGCAAGCGGCGGTGTCAGAAACAAGGAAGACCTCGATAAACTTGAAGCACTGGGCGTCCGGGACGCGATTGTCGGCAAGGCCAGTCACAACGACTCATTCTGGAGGGATATCAAATGATAAAAAAAAGAATCATCCCATGCCTGGATGTCAAGGATGGCCGGGTCGTCAAGGGTGTGAATTTCACCGGTCTCCGTGACATCGGAGATCCTGTTGAGCTCGCCAAAAGATACAACGGGGAAGGCGCCGATGAACTCGTCTTCCTTGATATTTCGAAGACGCAGGACGGCCATGACCTGATGATTGACGTCATCCGCGATACGGCAAAAGAACTCTTCATCCCGCTTACGATCGGAGGCGGCATCTCATCCGTCAGCGACATCCGTCAGCTGCTCGGTGCAGGTGCGGACAAAGTCAGCATCAACTCCGCTGCGCTCAGGGACCCCGGACTGATAAAGACAGCTGCCGACGTGTTCGGCAGCCAGTGCATATGCATCGCCATCGATGTGAAATACGATGCCGTCAAAACGGATTATTTCGTGTTCACACACGGCGGTTCAAAAGACACCGGCATCCGCGCTTTCGAATGGATCGAACAATGCGCCGCACTCGGGGCCGGCGAACTGCTCATCACAAGCATGGATCATGACGGTGTGAAACAAGGATTCGATACCATATTCCTGAAGCGGGCAAAAGAACTTGTCGACATTCCCATCATTGCCAGCGGCGGCGCCGGCGATCCAGGTCATTTCATCGAACTTTTCCATGAAACGGATGTATCCGCCGGGCTCGCCGCCTCCATCTTCCATAACCGGGAAGTCGACATTGAAGATCTGAAATATAAGCTGCAGGACGAAGGATTCGAGGTGAGACTCACATGAAACCGGACTTTGTAAAAGGCGGCGGACTCCTGTCCGTCATCTTGCAGGATCACAGGACCCATCGTGTACTGATGAACGGCTTCATGAATGAAGACGCATACCAAAAGACACTTGATGAAGGGGTGGTGTGGTTTTATTCCCGCACGAAGGAAAGACTTTGGAAAAAAGGAGAGACAAGCGGTCACATCCAGGTGGTGAAGGAAATGGCGCTCGACTGCGACCGGGATGCCCTCCTCATCCAGGTCGAACCGAAAGGACCCACCTGCCACCTCGGTACAGACAGCTGCTTTGGCGATTCCGACTTCAGTCTGCAGATACTTGAGAAGATTGTTGCTCAGAAAGTGGATCATCCAAAGGAAGGTTCCTATACGAAATATTTAACAGAGGAGGGCATCGACAAAATACTCAAGAAATGCGGTGAGGAAATGACGGAAGTTGTGATTGCTGCAAAGAACGATGACCGGCAGGAACTCATTTCTGAAACGGGAGATCTCGTCTATCACCTGCTCGTCCTCCTCAGGAACCAGGGGATTTCCCTCAAGGATGTCGAGGAGAAACTGGAAGAACGGCATGGGGAAACTCTATCCTACAAAGTACGCGGGGACATAAAAGAATGGTAATATATAAATAAATATATTACCAGGAGGGTCTGATATGGATGAAGAATCCAAAAAGACGATAAACACTTATTTGACCATGGGCATATCTCTTGGAATCACGTTCGGCGCAGTCCTCGGACTCCTCGCATACATCCTGTTCTGGAACATCACCCTCATACCGGCAGGCATCGTTTTCGGCCTCACCATCGGACTTGCTGCAGGTTACTGGTATGGAAGAAAACGTGCGGACAAAGTCCCGCCGAAACAAAAATAATAATATTATAAAAAACGGCTGCATCCCCGGGTGCAGCCGTTTTTCATTGTTCAGTATTAAGCATAGAACGCCTTAATTCGGGTAGAAGAATAATGAATTCGCAAAGCATATGATGATTTTTACAAGGGAGGGATTGGCATGAGTGGAAAATTTGATGCAAAAACTGTCGCGACAGCATTTGTCATAGGAATACCGGTCGGTCTGGTCTTCGGTCTGATGATTTCCATCCTGACAGGAAATTATACCTATATCTGGGCTCTCGGCATCCCGCTTGGCATCATATTCAGCATCATCATGGCAGTACCGATGGTGAAAGGAAAGAACAAATCATCCAGGGAAATGGCCGATGATGAAGATGAGAAAAATTATCAGGATGACACCATGAGGCAGTAGAACAAAAAATTCCGGGGTTAA
>Ga0079226_10000201_pt1 | contig 39585 bp, 41 predicted proteins | sample Poulit2014_FD_76345 | JGI IMG/M metagenome (GOLD analysis project Ga0079226, IMG submission 76345) | Agricultural soil microbial communities from Georgia to study Nitrogen management - Poultry litter 2014 | ecosystem: Environmental > Terrestrial > Soil > Agricultural land | place: USA: Georgia...
AGAAAAATTTTCTTATGCCAAAACTTCACATAAGCAGTGTTTTGGCAGTTTTTAAATCAAATAAACATGCAGAGAGAAGAGGGAGGAGACGGCGATGAAACGTGAATATGCAGTAATTGGTTTAGGTCGATTCGGTGGGAGTATTTGTGAAGAATTAAGTAATGAAGGGATGAAAGTACTGGCTATCGATGTAAGTGATCAACGAATTAATGAGTTTAAAAATATTGCTTCTCATGTTGTCGTAGCGGATTCAACTGACGAGATAGCGCTGAAAGAGCTGGGTGTTAAAAATATTGATCATGTGATAGTCGCCATTGGTGATGATATACAAGCTTCTATTTTGACAACAGTCATCTTGTCGGAAATGGGGGTGCAACGTATTACAGTGAAGGCGCAAAATGATTATCATGAAAAAATATTAAATAAAATTGGGGCAGATCATGTCATTCATCCTGAAAGAGATATGGGAATACGAATAGCACACAGTTTGATTTCCAGTAATATTTTAGATTATTTAGAGCTTTCCGACGACCATAGTATGGTAGAAGTAAAAGTAGGGAAGAAGATGCTGGGCAGGACTTTAATAGAATTGAATATTCGGGCAAGATACGGCTGTAACGTTGTAGCTATTCGTCATGAGAAGGACATGAATGTTTCCCCGAAAGCCGAATATGCACTGCAAGAAGATGATATATTAATTGTTATTGGGGCAGATAAAGATATTTCCAGATTTGAGAAGCAATTAGTGATTGATTAAGCATGCCATCAATGACTTGGTTTATGATTGAAAATAAAAAGTATACATAAAAAAAGCAGGCTGTGGATTAAAAAACTCCATAGCCTGCTTTTTATTATATTTCCATGATAATTGGTAAAACCATCGGACGACGTTTGGTTTTGTCGTACAATAATGGTGCAATAGTGTCGATAATTTCATTTTTAATTTCAGACCATTTGCTTGTTTTTTGTTTCATCATTTTATTTAAGTTCAGTGCAACTGCTTTTTGTGCTTCTTTGATCAAATCCTCTGATTCTCTCATATACACAAAACCGCGAGATATAATATCCGGACCAGCTGCTATTTTAAACTCTTTCATATTAATACTGACGACTACCATGACAAGCCCTTCTTCAGAAAGAATACGTCGGTCGCGTAACACGATATTGCCGATATCACCAATACCGCTGCCATCGACATAAATAGAACCTGAAGGAACTTTCCCGGCGATAGCCGCTTTATCTTTACTTAATGCAAGTACTTCGCCATTATCAAGAATGAATGAATCTTTTTGATCTACCCCACACACTTCTGCATGTTTGGTATGTTCTTTTAACATCTTATATTCACCGTGAATTGGCATAAAGAATTTTGGATTCATTGAACGCAACATTAATTTTTGCTCGTCTTGACTGCCATGCCCCGAAGTATGAACATTACTTAGCGGGCCATGAATAACGTCAGCACCAGCACGCATTAATTGATTGATGGTACGACTGACACTTACATTATTACCAGGGATTGGGGATGATGAAAAGACGATTGTGTCACCGGGTGCTATTTGGATTTGACGATGTGTACCGTTAGCAATTCTGGAAAGAGCAGCCATTGGTTCACCCTGTGACCCAGTACATAATATCACAATTTCATTGGCTGGATAACGATTAATCTGATTTGGTTCTATGAACGTATTTTTGGGGGCAGTAATGTACCCGAGTTCCCGGCCTATCTCTATAGATGATTCCATGCTGCGGCCAAAAATAGCTACTTTACGATTGAATTTTGTTGCAGCTTCAACAACTTGTTGCAATCGATAAATATTGGATGCAAATGTCGCGAAAATAAGACGCTCATCGACACGTCCAAAAATGTCATTAATATTTTCTTTAACGACTTGCTCCGACATGGTAAATCCAGGAACCTCACTGTTTGTACTATCAGATAGTAAACAAAGGACTCCCTCACGCCCAATTTCAGCCATTTTAGCAATGTTTGCCGGCTCTCCTACAGGCGTAAAATCAAATTTAAAGTCACCAGTTTGTACTATATTTCCTGAAGGTGTTTTAACAACAACGCCATAAGAATCAGGAATACTGTGTGTGACATGGAAAAAACTAACCGAAGATTTACGGAACTTAATAATATCATCTTCTTGAATGGTGTGTAATTTTGCACTTCTTAATAAACCATGTTCATCTAATTTGTTACGAATAAGCCCAATAGCGAGTTTTCCAGCGTAGACAGGCACATTAATTTCACGTAGAAGATAAGGAATGCCACCAATATGATCTTCATGACCGTGAGTTATAAATAAGCCTTGTATTTTATCTTTGTTTTGCACTAAATAAGTGTAATCCGGGATGACGTAGTCAATACCTAACAGTTCATCCTCTGGAAATTTGATTCCTGCATCAATAATGACAATTTCGTCTTGAAATTGAATACAGTACATATTTTTACCTATTTCATCCAGACCGCCTAGTGCAAAAACGGCTGTTTGATCATTTTTAACAAATTTCATTTATAAACTCTCTACTTTAAAATCATCTGACTTTTTTTCATACGCTAAATGGTCATCGCTTAAGGCTTGAATCAATTCAATGTTATAGTTGCTTTCTTCTAATTTTGAACGTACGTCACGTTCAGATTCAGCTTCTACGTAAATTGTTTGCGTTCGCTCGCGCGCAATCGCTTTGTCCATAGAAGGCTGATATAAAACTTTAAATATCATAGTTCTATCTCTCCTAAATATTGTTTTTGATTGTAAAAGATAATATTATTTATTAACCTTGGTTGTTTTTGAAGCTGGTTGTCTTTGATTTACCAGTAGTCGGTACACGTCCCCGTTTTAGAAACTCTTTCCATTTTCGTTTCAGCTTTTCTTTCAGGCGTTTTAACATCACCCAGCATCTCCTTTCTGAATAAAGAAAAGCGATAAAATTTTAACCGATCCAATCCCTACTATCTCTATTATAGTACGATTTCGAAATTATTGAAATGATTATCATCTATTTGTTAAAAAAATTATAAAAGGACAGGGTCGAAAATAGCCATTAAAAGGTGATAAAACAGGAGGGGAGCTGTTTTGGAAAGAAAAAATAAAGCATACTTTTGTAATCAAAAGTATGCTTTATTTTATTCAATTATGTGAGCATCTTCGGGAGCTTGGTAAGGATGCTTCTGATCGATGTAGTCATAAAACATAATGCCATTTAAATGGTCAATTTCATGTTGCATAACAACTGCCGGATACCCTTTTAATCTGATTTTAATTTTTTCTCCTGCTTTATTATAAGCTCGAACAGTTATACGTCTGTTCCTGATGACATAGCCTTCCACATTTTCGTCTACAGATAAACAGCCTTCCCCGCCAGCGAGGTAAGCTTTCTCTACGGAGTGACTAATTATTTTAGGATTGATTAATTGATAGCTGTACACTTCATCATTATAAGGAAGGTGGATAGCTAATAGTTTTTTATTAATACCAAGTTGTGGAGCCGCCAAGCCTACTCCAGCTCGCAGTTCATATTTTTCAGCGATCTCTTCATCTTGACTATTTTTAATAAAGTCTAACATATCCTCTAATAGTCGTACGTTTTCTTCTGATGGTGGTAAAGGAACATCGATTGATTTGTCGCGTAAAGCTTGATGACCATCACGTACTATATCTTTCATTAATATCATGGATAAACCCCTTTTAATTTCTTAGTTAACTATAATTTTCATACTGATTCTAACACAAATAAAAAATAATAGGGGATTAATTGCTTTGATTTTAAAAAATAATTGGGAAAGAGTGAAATTAAGTAGAGAATTTGATAAAATCGTTGTAGACTAAAAGAACGATACGAGAAAATGAAAGAAAACAAGGGGAGAAGTATAGGCATGATGAAAAAAGTTTTAGGAAGTATGTTTCTTTTACTAGCTGTAGGATTGGGTGCATGCAGCGACGATAATAATATTGAAGAAGAAATTCATGGTCATTTGGAAGAAACAGTTGAAAAGGAAAACGAACTGGCAGATACCCAAGAGGAAATAGCTGATCGCGAACAAGAAGATCAAGATATTTATGAAGAGATTGTTGATTTGGAACAAGATGATGATGCTAAATTAGATTCATTAGCAGATGAAGCCATTTCTCTTTTAGAGGAAAGGGAAGAATACATGGAAGAAGAGAGGAAGACGATGCAGCTATCAGAAGAAGAATTCCAAAAACTAGAGCCATTAATTGAGAAAGAAGAAGATACAGATAAAAAAGATAAATTAAAAAACATGTATCAGGCGATGATTGAAAGATATGATGCTTATGAAAACGTGTATAATGAATACACAGCATCGATTGAATCCTCGGAAACATTATATAATGAATTGATGAAGGAGGATGTTGATGAAGAATCAATTTATGATAATATAGATGAGGTCAATCAAAGTTATGAGAAAATAGCGGATGTTTATGAAACCTTCAATGATAAGACAGAAGAGTTCAATGAATTAAAACAAAAATATTATGATTCGATTACGTAATAAAAAAGAGTTAAATCCTAAGATTTAACTCTTTTTTATTGGGTATAGTAGTAATGGAAAGCGAATTACGAATATCATTTTTGTAACATCTATGATAGTACAGGCGTATTTTCGTACTATAACAGCAATGTGTAAGCGCTATAAAAGTGGAGTTAAAATTATCTCACTTCACTATTATGAGTTTAAAATGTTGCTTTGTTCGCTTTTTTATTATAAGATATGTATAAAGTTGTTTGTACTAGTGTTTGTGTTGAAAGTAATATAACAGCTTCGCGGACATGTACAAAAAGAACTTTAAGACATGTTCCTAAAAAATACTATTATTAAATGGAAGGAAAGGTGGCTATTTTGAAAAACGTACTTGATGAAATAGAAAATAAATTTGAAATGTTTCAAGTGTTGAACGAAGAAGGCAAAATAGTGAATGAAGACGATGTACCTGATTTATCCGATGATGATTTAATAGAATTAATGAAACGTATGGTGTATACACGTGTTCTCGATCAACGTTCCATTGCGCTAAACAGACAAGGGCGTTTAGGATTTTATGCCCCGACTGCAGGTCAAGAGGCTTCGCAATTAGCCAGTCAATTCGCTTTAGAAAAAGAAGACTTTATATTACCAAGTTATCGGGACGTACCTCAGTTAATTTGGCATGGTTTACCGCTATACCAAGCATTCCTGTTTTCTAAAGGACACTTTCACGGAAATCAAATGGCGGAGGAAATAAACGCCTTGAGCCCACAAATAATTATTGGAGCTCAGTACGTGCAGGCGGCAGGAGTTGCTCTTGGTAAGAAGTTAAAAGGCGAAACCTCAGCCGCAGTGACGTATATTGGGGACGGGGGGACTTCGCAAGGTGATTTTTATGAAGGTATAAACTTTGCTGGAGCTTATCAAGCGCCGGCCATCTTCTTTGTGCAAAATAACCAATTTGCTATATCAGTTCCCGTTGACAAACAAACGGCAGCGAAGACATTAGTTCAAAAATCTGTAGCTGCTGGTATTGAAGGGTATCAAGTGGACGGCATGGACCCACTTGCTGTATACGCAGTAACTAAATATGCGAAAGAAAAGGCTGCCAAAGGTGAAGGACCAACTTTAATTGAAACCGTAACTTACCGGTATGGACCTCATACTATGGCGGGGGATGATCCAACGAGATACCGTACATCAGACATGGATTCTGATTGGGAAAAGAAAGACCCGATTGTTCGTTTTAGAACTTATCTGGAAAGCAAAGACTTATGGTCGGAAGAAAAAGAAAATGAAGTAGTAGAGCAAGCAAAATCAGATATCAAAGAAGCAATGAAAAAAGCAGATAAATATCCAAAACAAAAAGTTTCTGACTTTATTGATATAATGTACGAAAATACACCGGCTACTTTACAAGAACAGTTGCAGGAATACAAAGAGAAGGAGTCGAAGTAATATGGCACAAATGACGATGATTCAAGCAATTACAAATGCAATGCAATCCGAATTAAAAAACGATGACAACGTGCTTATATTCGGCGAAGATGTCGGTCAAAACGGCGGAGTGTTCCGTGCGACAGAAGGATTACAAAAAGAATTCGGTGAAAATCGCGTTTTTGATACGCCACTAGCCGAATCCGGTATCGGTGGTTTATCCATCGGTTTAGCAACGCAAGGCTTCCGTCCTGTTCCGGAAATTCAATTTATTGGTTTTATCTATGAAGTGATGGACTCCTTAAATGGTCAAATGGCAAGAATGCGTTATCGCTCCGGTGGCAGTTTACAAGCACCGATAACTGTTCGTACTCCATTTGGAGGCGGTGTACAAACACCTGATTTACACCCGGACTCTTTAGAAGGATTAATGACGCAACAGCCTGGTTTGAAAGTTGTTATACCTTCCACACCTTACGATGCAAAAGGATTGTTATTAGCTTCAATTCGAGAAAATGATCCGGTTATTTTTATGGAGCATATGAAGTTATATCGATCTTTCCGGGGTGAAGTTCCAGAAGAAGATTATACCATTGAGCTTGGGAAAGCCGATGTGAAACGTGAGGGATCAGATGTTACATTGATTGCATACGGAGCAATGGTTCACTCATCTCTAAAAGCTGCAGAAGAATTAGAAGAAAAAGGCGTTTCTGCAGAAGTAATTGATTTACGAACTATTTCGCCAATCGATGTCGAGACGATTATTGATTCTGTGAAGAAAACGAATCGTGCTGTCGTGGTCCAAGAGGCACAGCGTCAAGCAGGTGTAGCAGCTGATGTGGTATCTGAGATTCAAGAGCGGGCTATTCTACATTTAGAAGCTCCTGTATTACGAGTAACAGCTCCAGATACAGTGTACCCTTTTTCTGCCGGAGAGGATGTATGGCTGCCGGATCATACTAGTATTATGGAAAAAGTAGATAAAGTAATGAACTTTTAATAATCAGACAGGAGGTAATCGTAGTGGCTTTTACATTTAAACTGCCAGATCTCGGTGAAGGTATATTTGAAGGTGAACTGGTGAAATGGTTTGTAAACGAAGGCGATGAAGTAAGCGAAGACGATACGATTTGCGAAATACAAAGTGATAAATCAGTTGTAGAAATCCCTTCTCCGGTTGATGGATCAGTTAAATCCATTAATGTAGCGGAAGGCGAAGTTGCTGAAGTGGGCGACACATTAATCGTCTTTGACGCTGAAGGTTATGAGGATGAAGAAGAGGAAGAAGAAGAGAAGACAGAATCTAAGGAAGAACCAAAAGAAGAAAAGAAAAAAGGATCGCAAGAAGAATCAGCTGAAAAAGAATCAACCGCTTCATCTGATAAGAAAGATACAAAATTAGTTATTGCAATGCCTTCTGTTCGCAAATATGCACGTGAACAAGAAATAGACATTCAAGATGTTACAGGGAGCGGCAAGAATGGACGCGTCTTAAAAGAAGATATTGATCAATATGCTTCCGGAGAGACACCTGCAGCAGAAGAAAGTGAAACAGCTCCTGCCAAATCAGAAGAGGCGCAGCCGACAGAGGGCGCTTATCCGGAAACACGCGAGAAAATGAGCGGTATTCGCCGCGCTATTGCAAATGCGATGGTTAACTCGAAAACAAAAGCTCCTCATGTTACATTATTAGATGAAGTGGATGTGACAGAGCTCGTTGCGCATCGTAAACGATTCAAAGAAGTCGCACAAGAACAGGATATCAAGCTTACGTACTTACCATATGTAGTAAAAGCATTGATTTCGGCATCGAAGAAATACCCTATTTTAAATGCGGCGGTCGATGATGAAACAGAAGAGATTATTTATAAACATTATTATAATGTAGGAATTGCGGCTGACACAGACCGTGGATTACTCGTTCCGGTTGTAAAAGATGCTGATCGCAAATCGTTATTTGAAATCTCCAGTGACGTAAACGAATTGGCAGAAAAAGCACGGAGCGGGAAAATCGCTCCAAATGAAATGCAGGGCGCATCTAATACGATTACGAATATAGGTTCAGCAGGAGGACAATGGTTTACACCAGTATTGAATTATCCTGAAGCAGCTATTTTAGGAATAGGTCGTATTCAAGAAAAACCGGTTGTGCGAGACGGCGAAATAGTAGTCGCTCCAGTATTAGCGTTATCATTAAGTTTTGACCATCGTATCGTCGACGGTGCGACAGGCCAACAAGCTCTTAACCAAATCAAACGGTTATTGAATGATCCACAATTAATCATGATGGAGGCGTAAAATTATGGTAGTAGGAGATTTTCCAGTCGAAGTAGACACATTAGTAGTAGGCGCAGGGCCAGGCGGATATGTGGCAGCGATTCGTGCTGCTCAACTCGGACAAAAGGTAACAATCGTTGATAAGTCTGATCTTGGAGGGACTTGTTTAAATGTAGGTTGTATCCCTTCGAAAGCTTTAATCGAAGCTGGACATAAAGCTCAAGCAGCTGGAGGAGATGAAGACTTAGGAATCACAACAGAGAAAGTCAATATTGATTTTGATAAAGTACAAGACTGGAAATCAAGTGTGGTTAATCGCTTGACTACTGGTGTTGAAAGTTTATTAAAAGGAAATAAAGTAGATATTGTTAAAGGTGAAGTTTATTTTGTAGATGACACGCAAGTGAAAATAATGGATGAAAAACAATCTCAAACGTACAAGTATAAAGATTGTATTATTGCAACAGGCTCATCTCCTATTGAAATCCCAAGCTTCCCTTTCTCTGAGAGAGTACTTGATTCTACTGGAGGCCTGGCTTTAAAAGAAATACCAGAAAGTATTGTCGTTATTGGCGGCGGATATATCGGTGTTGAATTAGGATCAGCTTATGCTAATCTGGGTTCTCAAGTAACCATTCTTGAAGGTGAAAAAGAAATTCTGGGAACCTTTGAAAAATCAATGACTTCCGTAGTCAAAAAACGTTTGAAGAAAAATGGTGTTTCTATCATTACAAGTGCAATGGCCAAAGGCGTCGAAGAAAGAGAGGACGGAGTTACTGTAACGTATGAAGCTGATGGAAATGAAGAAACAGTTGATGCAGACTATGTTCTGGTAACAGTTGGACGTAAACCAAACACAGAAGAAATTGGCTTAGACCAAGTAGGCATTGAAGTAGACGATAAGGGCTTAATTAAAGTGGATGAACAAAGCCGTACAAATGTGAAGAACATCTACGCAATTGGAGACATCGTTGCTGGACTGCCGCTTGCTCATAAGGCATCTTATGAAGGAAAGGTTGCTGCTGAAGCTATCAGCGGTAAGAAAACAGCGGTTGATTATTTGGGCATGCCTTCTGTTGTATTCAGTGATCCGGAGATGGCTTCTGTCGGGTATACCGAAGCGGAAGCAAAAGAAGCCAATATTGAAGTGAAGGCTGCGAAATTCCCATTTGCAGCAAATGGCAGAGCTTTATCTCTTAATGATACAGAAGGATCGTTGAAACTAATTACCAGAAAAGAAGATGGTTTAGTTATTGGCGGACAAATTGTCGGTGCAAACGCAAGTGATATGATTGCTGAGGTTGGACTTGCAATTGAGGCAGGTATGACTGCTGAAGACGTTGCTCTAACCGTTCATGCACATCCTACGCTAGGCGAAATCACCATGGAAGCTGCTGACGTTGCATTAGGAACACCGATTCATACAATGTAAACATATTAAAAGTTACCGAATTTATTCGGTAACTTTTTTATTTTCAAGTATTTTAAACAATTCCAAGTTGAAAAACGATATTGATAACACCTAGTCGTAAAAATGAAAGGAGCTTTTGCGCAACACACTCTATCCTTTTACTAGGACGTAAATATATACACTAAAATAATCGCTTATTAAATGATGTAAGAAAAATATAATATGTCATACAATATCCCTTGACTTTTTTAATGTGTTATACTAATATAAGTTTAACATAAAAAATAACGAAGGGGAGACCTTGATATGAAAATTACACTTTGTCAAAGTTGTCAGGAAGTTATTGAATATACAGAAGCAGAAAAAGTTTCAACCGTTTATGGAACTTGCCCGGAATGCAATGCCAAATAAGACAGAAGAAAGTGATACAAATTTTATTTGTATCACTTTTTTTGTATAAAGGAAGTTCATTTCATTTTAAAACAAGCTTACATGTTTAGAAAGGAAAGATACGGGAATGTAATTAGTAACTAGTTCGATTACTAAGCATACATTATCTAACAGACGAGTCAGCAACGCTATCACACCATAGATAAGGTATCTATAAAGGATGTGGCCGCATCATGCGATACGTGACAAAACAAACCATAAATAACGAAGAAAATCTATCCTCTACCATACTCTATTTAGAAATCGATTATGAACTGATGACTTTATATGACGCAATGAAGTCTGGTAACGCAGAAGCAATTGCAGATTCAAAAAGAAAGTTAACACGTCTAGTCGAATTGCTTTATCGTCAGTTAACAACCTAAGTATTATTTTAATCGTTCTGCATGCTTATGCATCATAAATTTGATATAATAGCTATAGTTTAATGAGAAAATGGAAATGAAACTGTTTGGACCTATAATGGAGGCTTATGGAATATGAAAGAGGAAGAAATAGCAACTCTTTATAATCAAGCTCGCAACTGGGTGATAGAAGCTGGTACACTTGTACGGGATAATTTACATATTCCACTTACTATTGATACTAAATCAAATGCAAATGATTTAGTGACGCAAGTTGATCAAGAGGTGGAATATTTTTTTGTGAGTAAAATTAAAAAACATTATCCGCATCATTTCCTTTTGAGTGAAGAAGGATATGGAGACCGAGAAGTGGATGAAAAAGGCATCATTTGGGTTGTTGATCCCATTGACGGGACGAAGAATTTTGTGCATCAAAAAAAATGTTTTGCTATTTCTGTCGGTATATATATGGACGGTGTTGGCGAAATTGGTTTTATTTATGATGTGATGAATTATCAGATGTATAGTGCGAAAAGAAATGGCGGCGCTTTTAAGAATAATAAAAGCTTGCCTGCACTATCATCCCACAAATCTCTCGAAACTGCCATGCTTTGTATGAATCATCATTGGCTAATGAAAAACAGGCTTGTGGATGAGTCCTATATAGCACAATTAGTGAGAAGAGTGAGAGGGACTAGAGCGTACGGTTCTGCAGCATTAGCGTTTACTGCTTTAGCGGAAGGATCGATTGACGCATATATGACCATGCGTTTAGAACCTTGGGACATGGCTGCCGGACGAATTTTAATAAATGAAGTGGGTGGAAAGCTGACGAACATTGTTGGAGAGGATATAGCACCATTTGAAAAAAGTTCTGTACTGCTTTGTCATCCTGCCATTCATCAGGAAGTGCTAAACCATTATTTAATCCCTTCCCGACAAAAAAAGATATGAAAATGTCATATCTTTTACGTCATATCTTTTCAAATCATTTGTTTGTTTTTCATAATTAGACCAAATACCATTATGGCTGATCCTAACAAGAAAAATAGAGCCATCAATACAAAGTTTGTATAGTAGATAGCTACACCGACTAAACAAAACATAAAAACAACGAGAATCGCTAAAAGTAATGCTGGGAAATTAATCTTTTTCAATTTTTCTCACCTCATCAATCATTCTGCTTCATTATATAAGAAAGTCCGTTAAAATAAAACACTTTTAATTTTATCATAAAGTACTTAATCCTGGCATAATGGGGGACATCATGGATAGTTTATTTTTTAATTATATTTTAGATCATTTTGGTACGGAGAACATTTATTGGATATTTTATATTCTAAACCTGATTTTTAGTATCCTTGCATATAAATTAGGCTTTGCACGGGAACTTCCAATATTAAAATCTGTCATTGTTTATATCATGCTTGCCTTCGGAGTACTCGTCATCACGATATTCAGTGTATTTAATTTCCCAATAACGGAAACATTGCTTATCATTTCAGCCGTTTTAGGAATATATCGATTTCGTTTACACCAGGAGAGAAAAAAGCGGCAAGAAAACAATCAATCATCATAAATATAAAGAATGTACAAATTTACGTACATTCTTTTTTTACGATTTAATACCACTGTTCAAATGAAAATTACCTGTCGCTTTTCTTTCTTTTGTATGCTTTGTTATGCGTGCCTTACAATCTTCGCATAAATAAGAAAGCACACGGGAATTTTTTAAATATTTTCCTTGAGGAGAGTTATCTTCAATTATATCTATTTTATCACACAATGCACATTTTGCTTCCATCATCATCACCTACTATATTTTATAGTACCATTTTACAAGGAATATATAAAGATGTTTAATAAAAAGAACATGGAGGAATGATAGTAATATATAAAGGAGGAGATTTGTATATGAATAAGAAATTACTTTGGTTCTTAGGTATTGCCTCAGCCTTTAGTTTATTATGGGCTTTTTTCAAAATGAATGAATCAAATCAACAAGACACTTTGGAAAAAACATTTGAAAACGCAGGAAAACCTGGCCAGCTAGAAGAAGAAAGACATGATGCCGCTCAAAGAGAAAATGCAAATATGGTGTCAGAAGGCTCTCAATTTGGGGTACAATATTTTAATAAAACAGCCAAAGAAGAAAGAGAAGAACTGGAGAAAAATAAATCGACTTAAATCTTTTATAAACATATTTTCGAAGACACTTAAGCGGGATAAAATACTTGAGCATTAAAATAGATCACAATCCATCGAGAAGAAAATTTGAGACTATCATTAGCTGCAAGATAGTAAAAAGCAGGTACATTTATTATATTAGTTACTTTCGTACGTTTAAAAAAGTGTTTCAGGTCAATCAGAAAATAGAAAATGCTATCTGCATAAACGTATCCAAGGCATTCGCTGTTCAAAATTCGCGAATGCCAAGTTTTTGTTATCCTCTGAGAAGAAGCTTTTGAAAATTAAGGGTGGCGCATTATTACAAAGAAATAAGTGTTTCTTTTTTAAAAACAACTGCTGCAAGATAAAGATTGCTTTTAACTTCTTTTGTTATTCTATAGTGATTTCTTTAATTCCTGTTATAGGCGCAGACTGGTTGGAGCCATCTCCAAAATATAAATATACAGGACCGTCATTCTCTGCGTCTATTTGTTTGCCGTCGATGGCAAATAGAAACAAAGCCTCTTTAAGCTGATCAAGTGATAAGATAACATCATCTTCATTCGTAGTTAAAACAGCGCGCTTTGCTTCATTTTCAATAGCTGCGGTAGTTATAAAATCTTTAATCGGCATAACGAAAGAATGGATGAGTGCTTTTTTTTGTTCTGGTTTACTGAGCGATTTATTTACAGGAGGCTTAATGCTTTTAAGTGAATAAAGTTCCTGGTTGAACAACTCTGCTGCCTTTTGAGCAGGGTCTACTTCCTGCTTTGTTTCTTGAGCTGTAAAAGCTTCTTCAAACATAATTTTCCGGTCATCAAATATCCACACAGAAGGGTCCAGCGTAATAGGATAGGTCACTTTTCCTTTGATTTGTATAATCATTTTATTCACCTCAGTTATATTCTGTTCCGTACATAGAATAGCAGAAATTGCTAATATTTTCATGGATTGTACTTTTCAAAACTTTTTTAAGAGAATTTTTCTTTAAGGTTGTTTTCTATTTGCATTTTGAGGCAGATAACGATACTATAATTCTATAGTGTATTGTTCACATTGAGTTCTTACCAATGTATAGAATGAAAAATGTGTGACGGAGGGAATGAATCAAATGCCTCAAATAACCATGAATCAACGCGACAAAGCGTATGCATTATTAAAAGCAGATGCCAACAATATATTGCAATTAATTGAAGTGCAAATTGATAATCTTATGGCCCCCCAGTGTCCTTTGTATGAAGAAGTGCTGGACACACAGATGTTTGGATTATCCAGAGAAATCAATTTTGCGGTACGTTTGCAGTTGATAACAGCAGAAGAGGGAAGAGAGCTTCTAGATAATTTGGAATATAAATTAAGTGAATTGCATGAAGCGAAAGAAAAGGAAATCTCATTTGAAAAATAGAAACAAGTATAAAACTTTGCTGTAAAAAGCAAAGTTTTTTCTTCACGAAGAAGTTCTCTTGAACAGGACAAAACGTAATGGTTATCTTTATTTTTGAAGGCTCTATCGATGAACTTAGTGTGTAAAATTCATACTTTTAAAGAGAAAATGATTGAAAAATCAATTAAAATCATATATCGTAATTAACTAAAACATAAAAAAGTATGAATTATATCAGGGAATAGTTTATTTAATAATGGGGATAACCTCTTATCTACATCTTATAGGAGGTATTATTTTGAAAAAGGTGCTTACTTGGAAAGGGTATGATTATACGCTTATCCTTGTTCCCATTTTTTTATCTGCTTTTGGTTTGCTGATGATTTACAGTGCAAGTATGGTTTCCACAACATTAGACGGTTTAGACAGTACATATTATTTATTTAAACAACTAAAATGGTTTGTTCTGGGTATAATTGGTTTTGTCTTTTGTTGTATATTCCCTTACCAAAATTATAAACGTGTGGTAAAGCCCATGATACTTCTCAGTATTGGACTGCTTCTGTTCACCATTTTCTTTGGTGATACCGTGAACAGAGCGACACGTTCTGTTGATATTTTCTGTTTTAATATTCAGCCTTCTGAATTTGTGAAGTTATTTTTAATCATCTATTTAGCAGCTATTTATTCTAAAAAGCAGAAATACATTGGAAACTTTTTGTACGGGGCTTTACCTCCGCTCGTCATGACTATAGTTATGGTAGGACTTATTGTCTTGCAGCCAGATTTAGGTACCGCTGTTATTATATTACTTATTGTGAGCACCATTATTTTGAGTTCAGGCATCAAGATGAAACATATTCTGTTTTTATTTAGTTGTTGTCTTTTAATTCTATTAGTTTTGATTCCAAAATTAATTACAGACTCACGTATTGCTCGCTTCACAGGAGCTTTTCACCCTTTCGAAAATCCGGATGGAGACGGCTATCACCTTATTCAATCTTACTTAGCGATTGGCGGAGGCGGTGTAAGCGGAGAAGGATTGGGGCAGAGTATTCAAAAATTAGGCTATTTATGGGGCGCGCATACAGACTTTATTATGGCAGTTGTCTCAGAGGAACTCGGTATATTTGGTGTCGTATTAGTAATTGCTTTATTCTTATTAATTATTTTGCGTGGCCTGCATATTGCAAAAGAATGCCCCGACAGCTTTGGGTCTTTACTAGCAATTGGAATTTCTTCTATGGTTGCTATTCAAGCAATCATTAATTTAGGAGCAATTAGTGGTTTATTACCAATCACTGGTGTACCACTTCCGTTTATTAGCTATGGCGGATCGTCATTGTTTATTTTATTAATTGCAATGGGGATTTTAAATAATATAGCACGATCTGTACATGTTACAGAAGAAGAACCAAGAGTCATAGAATCAACACCAATCTATCAAAATAAGGAGAGAAGAGGGACTACATGGCCGAATTAAGAAAAATCAATAAGATCTTAGCAGCAAACAGAGGAGAAATAGCAATTCGAATCTTTCGAGCGTGTACGGAACTAAATATTCGTACGGTTGCTGTTTATTCCCAGGAGGATGCATCAGCACTGCATCGTTATAAAGCGGATGAGTCATATTTAATCGGAGAAGGAAAAAAACCGATTGATGCATACTTGGATATTGAAGGAATTATCACCTTAGCTAAAAACACAGGGGTAGACGCTATTCACCCTGGTTACGGTTTTTTATCTGAAAATATTGAATTTGCAAAAAGATGTGAAGAAGAAGGAATCATCTTTATCGGGCCGACCAGTAGGCATTTAGATATGTTTGGTGATAAAGTGAAAGCGAAAGCACAGGCTATAGATGCCGGACTGCCGATTATTCCAGGTTCTGATGGACCTGTGTCATCTATTTCGGAAGTTGAAAAATTTGGTACGGAACATGGATACCCAATTATTATTAAAGCTTCACTTGGTGGAGGCGGACGCGGCATGCGTATCGTCAACCATGAAAAAGAACTGAAAGACGCATACGACAGAGCGAGGTCCGAAGCACAGTCTGCTTTTGGCAGCGATGAAATCTATGTAGAGAAATATGTAAAGGACCCCAAGCACATTGAAGTACAAATTATTGGGGACGAACATGATAATATAGTTCATTTATGTGAAAGAGATTGTTCTATTCAACGACGTCACCAAAAAGTCGTGGAAGTTGCTCCAAGTCTATCTATCTCAGACAATGTAAAAGAGAAAATGTATCAAGCTGCTGTAGACTTGGCAAAGAACATTGGGTATATAAATGCAGGAACAGTAGAGTTCTTAGTAAAAGATGAGGATTTTTATTTTATTGAAGTAAATCCTCGGGTACAAGTAGAGCATACGATTACAGAGATGATTACCGGGGTGGATATCGTCCAAACGCAAATCAAAATTGCTGAAGGACAAAATATGCATGACAATAAAGTCGGTATCCCTGATCAGAAAAATATTGTACCCAGCGGATATGCTATTCAGTCCCGCGTTACAACAGAAGATCCTTTAAATGATTTTATGCCTGATACCGGCCGTATTATGGCTTATCGTTCAGGTGGAGGATTTGGTGTGCGTCTTGATGCCGGAAATATATTTCAAGGGGCAGAAATATCGCCGCACTATGATTCTTTATTAGTCAAAGTGTCTACGTGGGCATTGACATTTGAGCAGGCATCTCAAAAGATGGTGCGGAATTTATTAGAATTCCGGATTCGCGGAATTAAAACAAACATCCCGTTTTTGAAAAATGTCATTCAACACTATAATTTTATCTCGGGCGAATATAATACCAGTTTTATTGATGATTCTCCGGAGTTATTCGTTTTCCCTGTCAGAAAGGATAGAGGGACCAAACTTTTAACGTATATAGGGGAAATGACTGTAAATGGTGTAGAAGGGGCGGAAAACAAGAGAAAACCTCTTTTTGAAACAGTACCAGTGCCGAAGTTTGACCCATTAGAACCAATCCCCAATGGAACAAAGCAATTGTTAGATGAACATGGGCCGGAATATGTGTCCAAGTGGCTCAAAAATCAGGAAAAAACAATGCTTACGGATACAACGTTTCGGGACGCCCATCAATCCTTATTAGCAACAAGGGTAAGAACGCATGATTTGGAAACGATTGCGGAACCAACTGCCCGTTTACTTCCTAATTTATTCTCAGTGGAAATGTGGGGAGGAGCAACGTTTGATGTATCCTACCGTTTCTTAAAAGAAAGTCCCTGGCACCGTTTGCTTAAACTAAGAGAAAAAATGCCGAATATTTTATTTCAAATGCTACTGCGCGCCAGCAATGCTGTAGGATATAAAAATTACCCGGATAATGTCATTGAAAAATTTGTGTATGAAAGTTCAAATGCAGGAATTGATGTGTTTCGAATCTTCGACAGTTTAAATTGGTTGGAAGGTATGACGCCGGCAATCGAAGCGGTGCGAAAAAATGACAAAATAGCAGAAGCTTCCATGTGTTATACGGGAAATGTTTTAGAAAAAGGGAAGCAGAAATACGATATAACGTATTACACAAATTTAGCAAAAGAATTAGAAGCTTCGGGCGCTCATATTTTAGGTATTAAAGATATGGCCGGCTTATTAAAACCAGAAGCTGCTTATCAATTGATATCCACTCTGAAAGAAGAAACGAAATTACCGATTCATTTGCATACACATGATACGAGCGGAAATGGTGTTTATACGTATGCCAGAGCAATTGATGCGGGTGTGGATGCAGTGGATGTTGCAGCTGGAACGATGGCTGGGTCTACTTCACAACCTAGTGCGCAGTCTTTATACCATGCATTAGACGGTACGAATAAACAGCCTGATATAAATGTCGATCATTATGAAGAATTATCACAGTACTGGCATGGAGTCAGAAATTACTATCAAGATTTTGAAAATGGGATGAAGTCTCCTCATACAGAAGTATATTATCATGAAATGCCAGGAGGGCAGTATTCCAATTTACAACAACAAGCCAAAGCTGTTGGACTTGGAGACCGCTGGAATGAAGTGAAAAGAATGTTTCATGATGTAAATGAAATGTTTGGAGACATCGTCAAAGTAACTCCATCTTCTAAAATTGTTGGTGATATGGCACTGTTCATGGTACAGAATGATTTAACAGAAGAAGATATTTACGAAAGAGGAGAATCGATTGATTTCCCTGCTTCTGTTATTGAATTTTTCCAAGGGTTTATTGGGCAGCCGCATGGCGGTTTTCCCGAAAAATTACAAAAAATAATTTTAAAAGATAAAGAGGCGATCACGGAGCGACCGGGCTTACAACTCGATCCAGTCGATTTTGATGCTTTGCAAAGAGAGTTATACGAAAAATTAGACAGAGAAATTACCAGTTTTGATGTCATTGCTTACGCGCTTTACCCGGACGTGTTTACAACATATGAAAACTTCAAAACATCCTATGCTGATGTGTCTGTTCTAGATACGCCCACTTATTTTTACGGTATGCGTTTAGGAGAGGAAATCGAAGTGGAAATCGAGCAAGGGAAACGGTTGTTTATTAAACTTGTTTCGGTTTCAGAACCTCGTACAGATGGAACAAGAGTCATGTACTTTGAATTAAATGGACAATCAAGAGAAATAATTATTCGGGATAAAAGTATTCAAACAGATATTGTTGAACTCCCGAAAGCCGATAAAGACAATTCTAAACATATCGGAGCGACAATGCCTGGTACGGTAATTGAGACATTGTGCCGTGCTGGAGATAAAGTTACAAAAGGTGATCATTTATTAATCACAGAGGCAATGAAAATGGAAACAACTATTCAGGCACCATTTACCGGTGAAATAAAAGAAGTATATGTCGATGCTTCAGACGCAATTAACGTAGGTGATTTGCTCGTTGAATTTAAATAACAAAAAATCGAAGGCCATCTATTAGGCCTTCGATTTTTATTGTAAAAAAACAGACTATTATATTCTGTTTAAGGATAAAGAAACGACTTGGTTAAACATAGTTTCGTACTGACAAATCATTTACTCGCCAGTTGGTTTAAAGGGAGTGAATGGTTTCTTTTCCTGGATGACCTCTGTTTTACCTTCGTATTTTGCGCTTCGATTTGCGAGCAGCATAAAGTAACTGAGATTGCCAAAATAGCAAGTAATGAAGAAGGCATGCAAGATAGCAACCCAAAGATTTAAGCTGGTAAAAATAACCATGGCTCCAAATAAAACTTGCAATGTAATAAGGATCCAAGTGCTGAACCATCCCCATATCATGACGCGATTCTTCCTGTAATTTCGATATATCTTACCGAAAAAGATGGTTGTCCAAATAAATAAGCTTCCAGCAAGCAAGCGATGTCCCATTTGCACCCATTGGAAAAAATTGTACTTTGTAAAACTGAATGGACTTTCATTTGAACAAAATGGCCAACTGTTACAAACTAAGCTAGCATCAACATGTCGAACTAAGGCTCCTGTGTATACAACGATAATAGTGAAAATCGCAATAGCAAATATTTCTATACGGTGCTTACGCTGGATGTGTAAAGCCTCTGCATCAAATTTTTGGTCAATTTCAAACACGAGTAATGTTAGTAAAAGCACAGCTGCAAACGAAATGAGAGAAATACCAAAATGGAGAGCAAGAACAAAGTCTGATTGTCCCCAAATGACAGCAGCTGCTCCGACTAACCCTTGCAGAATAAGAAAGAAAACGGAGAGAAATGATAAAAATTTCACCTCACGAATATGCCCGATACGTTTCCATGCTAAAACCGCCAGCAATACAACAGTCACTCCGACAACACTGGATACTAAACGGTGGCTTAACTCAATAACCAGTTCCGGCGTAATTTCTGCAGGTATTATGCTGCCATTACATAACGGCCAACTTTTACCGCAGCCGGCACCTGAATCGGTCTTCGTTACAAGAGCTCCGCCAAGTAAAATAAACACCATTCCTATAGTGGATACTACACCTAACCACTTGATTGATCGAATCATATAAAAGGCCTCGCTTTATAAAATATATAATGAAATATCTTCTAACTCTTTTGAGAATAGAATTCGTATCCCCTTTATCATAAGGCGTTTCTCAGATACATTGCAATCATTTCATTTGAAGTGTAACAAGAATTATAAAAAACAGACACATTTTTGTAACAGAATAGTGTCAAAAAACGTTTGTGGACACATAATTTCAGGAAAGCCTTGCATTCTCTAAAAAAATTTGCTAAAACTGATATTAGGAGTTATCAAGTAGTATCTATTTGTACTAAATTATAATTCTTGCTATAATCAATGTACAAGTCGATGGTAAAAGTTGCCTTTATCTGGAGGACTGGATTGTTATACAACAATGGAATAAGTTAGTGATGTTTTGAATAAAAAGAAGTGTTTGATTATGAATATATCAAGATTAACTTTGTGATAAGTTACTTTTTATATTCATTTATTTGTTTGACAGTTTGTGGAGATTGAAAGGGGGCTTTCGCAGGTCAGATGTGAAAAGTGGTGCAGTTTTAAGATGGAATTTCATCGTTTACATAATTACTATAGGAAGAAACTTTTACATAGTGATGATTTGCACACTTTATAATAGACTTTCTTTTTCTTCACGAATCAATCAACAGGTCAGGCAGAGTTCTCTGTATTTCAGTTTTGCGGTGATTTTCAAATAATTTATAGGACTCGCATTCATGCAGTTTTACTGGATGTCGAACTAATCAATATTTTATATTCGATAGAAACTAAAGTGTCAGTAGCTATATTTGAAGTATACATCACAATAACAAATAAACTGATTATTCACCTGTAAAAATCCATTCGGAAAACTGAAGAAACACAAACGCTACACTAATAGAAGTTGGTTACAATTCCATTTCTTACTTAAAAAGAAAGATAACTTTTTATTTCAACGTCATACATGTTGGAATAGGCTGAGCAAAACATAGGCTTCTTGTATTGCTCTGGATAAAAAAGCGGAGCAAATGTTTTACAAATTGAAGCCTACTTTATAACAGTATGTTGTACTAATGGAGAAAGAGAGGTAAGCATATATGAAAGGTTGGATGAAGAATTTAAGAACCTTCAGCATCCTTGGTTTTTTAGTAGCGATATTGTCGGGGTGCGGCCGTGATAATTTAACTGCTTTAGTTCCAAAAGGGTACGGTGCTGATATATCAATGCAGCTAATTATATTAACTACGGTTATTATGACTGCAGTTCTTATTGTTGTTTTAATTTTGTTTGTCATTGTAATAGTCAGGTTCCGTAAGAAAAAAGGAGATCCTACTATTAATCCGGAACAAGTGGAAGGAAATAAATTGTTAGAAACAGTTTGGACCATTATTCCAATAATTCTGGTAATTATTATGGCAGTTCCGACAGTCTTTGCTACATTCCATTTAGCAGATGATAAAGACAAAGACGATAATATCAATATTGAAATTACCGGAAATCAGTTCTGGTGGCATTTCGATTATAAAGATGAAGAAATCTCAACGAGCCAGGATTTATACGTGCCCGTTGGTACAAAGATTTATCTTGATTTAATATCCAGCGATGTTATCCACTCTTTCTGGGTGCCAAGTATTTCTGGTAAATTGGATGTAAACCCGGAAAACACAAATACGATGTATATCGAAGCGTATGAAGAAGGTGTTTATTTCGGTAAATGTGCTGAATTCTGTGGGGACTCGCACTCTTTAATGGACTTTAAAGTAGTCGTAGTCAGTCAAGAAGAATACGACCAGTGGGTAGAAGATATGCAAGACTTTGATTCAGATGACTTAGAGTTAGCAGATGATGCAGCAGAAGGTGAAGACTTATTTGAAGACAAGGGTTGTCTCAGTTGTCACGCTACGGATAATGGTGAATATTCTGAAGGGGACGCTCCAATGGGTCCTGATTTGACGCAGTTCGGAGATCGTTCTCGTTTAGCAGGATATTTAGAACCAACAAAAGAGAACCTTGTGGATTGGATTGTAGATCCGGAAGAATTAAAGCCTGGAAACGAAATGACAGGAAAGTACTCTCCTGTTGATGAGGATGAGGCAGGTAAGATTGCTGAGTACTTAATGGAATTACAGCCTTCTGATGTAACAGCTGAAGGAAAAGAAGAGAAAGAATAATTGTAACTTAAATTTTAGGAGGGTGTTAAAGTGAGTAGTATAGCAGCTACAGGTAAACGCGGCTTTGGTTCCTTCTTGTGGGATTATTTGACGACAGTGGACCATAAGAAAATTGCACACCTTTATATTGCAGGCGGTGCTTTCTTCTTTATCCTGGGTGGTATTGAAGCATTAATCATCCGAATACAGCTCATTAAACCGGAAAACGATTTTGTGAGTGCTGGTTTCTATAACGAAATAATCACCATGCATGGTACAACCATGATTTTCTTAGCAGCCATGCCGATAATGATTGGATTGATGAACGCAGCCATTCCCTTACAGATAGGGGCACGAGATGTAGCATTTCCATTTTTAAACTCGCTTAGCTTTTGGTTGTTTATGTTTGGTGGTTTATTATTAAACGTCAGTTTCATGACTGGCGGTGCGCCAGATGCAGGCTGGACAAACTATGCATCACTTGCAATGAATTCATCCGGACATGGAGTAGACTACTATATAGCAGGTCTGCAAATTGCCGGTGCAGGGACGTTAATGGGTGGTATTAACTTCCTGGCTACTGTAGTAACGATGAGGGCACCAGGAATGACTTATATGAGAATGCCTTTATTTACATGGGCTTCTTTCATTACAAGTGTCTTGATTCTTTTTGCATTCCCAGCTCTTACAGTTAACTTATTTTTATTGATGTTTGATCGTATGTTTGATTCGGCTATTTTTGATGTAGCACTAGGTGGTAATACGATAATCTATCAGCACCTGTTTTGGATATTTGGACACCCAGAAGTGTATATATTAATCTTGCCTTTCTTTGGTGCGTTTAGTGATATCTTTTCTACCTTTGCAAGAAAGAGATTATTTGGTTATACCGCGATGGTATTTGCAACCATGATTATTGCATTTTTAGGTTTCATGGTTTGGGCTCACCATATGTTTACAGTTGGTCTAGGTCCTGTTGCAAACTCTATATTCTCAGTGGGAACTATGGCTATTGCTGTTCCTACAGGTATTAAAATCTTTAACTGGCTCTTCACTATGTGGGGCGGTCAATTGAAAATTAATTCTGCAGTGCTGTGGGCTCTAGCATTTATTCCATCATTCACCATTGGTGGTATGACTGGTGTTATGTTAGGTTCTGCTGTTGCAGACTATCAATATCATGATACGTACTTTGTAATTGGTCACTTCCACTACGTTATTGTAGGCGGTACTGTATTTGGTATCTTTGCTGCATTGCACTACTGGTGGCCGAAGATGTTCGGTCGTGTGCTTAATGAAGCAATGGGCCAAGTAACATTCTGGTTGTTCTTTATTGGTTTCCATTTGACGTTTTTCATCCAGCACTTTTTAGGTCTGATGGGGATGCCGCGTAGATATTGGGTATTCTTGAAAGACCAGGGATTGGAATTAGGAAACGTCATCAGTTCTATCGGAGCTTTCTTTATGGCTGCGGGAGTGATTGTTTTTGTTTATAACATCATTCATTCTGCTGCTAAAGGCGAAAAAGCAGATGCAGACCCTTGGGATGCTCGAACATTGGAGTGGACAGTTTCATCTCCTCCACCTTACTATAACTTTGAACAATTACCATTAGTACGCGGTCTGGATCCACTATGGATTGAGAAAATGGAAGGCGATGGAAAAATGTCTCCAGGCGAACCGCTTGATGATGTTCATATGCCGAATAATTCATTCATTCCATTTTTAATGGGATTAGGCTTCTTTATAGCAGGATATGGTTTTATTCACCAAACAGATAATAGCTTATGGTATATTGCTCTATACGGCGGTATGGCATTTTCCATTGGATGTATGGTTGTACGTTCATTAAAAGACGATTATGGCTACTACATCCCTAAGGAAGAACTCCAAAAAGCGGTAGAAGAGGAGGCAAAATAAAAAATGAGTCAAGAGCATAGCAATTTGTTTCCGGATGTCATGCCGGATACACCAGAAAGAGTCACCCATGAAGGTAAAAACAAGTTTTTTGGGTTGTGGTTCTTTCTAGGTGGAGAAACTGTTTTATTTGCCAGTTTATTTGGTACCTACCTCGCGTTGAAAAACTCAACAGCGGGGGGGCCATCCTCTGAAGAGATATTTGGTTTAGAACTTGTGTTTGTAATGACCATGCTATTATTAACAAGCTCTTTAACCAGTGTGTACGCAATGTATCATATGCGTAATGCTGATTTTAAAAAAATGGTTTTATGGCTTAGTATTACTGGATTATTAGGTACCGGTTTTCTTGCTTTTGAAGTATATGAGTTTGCCCATTATATTACAGAGTATGGATTTTCATTCCGTTCTTCTGCATTTGGTTCAGCTTTCTTTTCATTAGTAGGATTCCATGGTGGTCACGTTCTATTTGGTTTGTGTTGGCTGCTCGCAATTTTGATTCGTAATGCTAAAAGAGGGTTAAACCTTTATAATGCACCTAAGTTCAATACATTCAGTTTATACTGGCATTTTATTGACGTTGTATGGGTGTTTATCTTTACCGTTGTTTACTTGATGGGAAAGGTGGGGTAATTGATGGCGGAAGAATCAAAAGACAATCTGGAAGCTCAATCGTTTAAAAAGCAAAAAAGTAAAGAAGAAATGCAAAGACAGTTGATTTCTTTTGGATTAATGATTGTTTTTACATTAATTGCTTTTGCAATAGTGATTACGGACTCCATTGATTCCATGTATGTAGTTCCGATCTTATTTATTATGGCATTTGTACAAGCAGCTTTTCAGTTTTATTATTTTATGCATTTAAAGGATAAAGGTCACGCAATGCCTGCTCTTTTAATGTATGGTGGTGTATGGTGTGCGTTTTTGACACTTTGTGCATTAATGGTCATTACTTGGTGGTAAAAACAAATAGTAGTTGAAGATGAAAAAACTGGGATATTTCCCAGTTTTTTTTCTTGTTACAGCTGATTTCATTTTGTTGTCACTTTTGATGGAATTGAACTTCATTTTAACGCTCTTCATTACAAAAGGAGCTTGAATTACGTTATAATTGAGTTGCAGAAATAATTAGAGGTGAAAATTATGTGGCTTAATATGCAAATATTTGGTTTCCGTGCTTTGTGGAGCCCTTATTATTTGAGTTTTATATGTGTTGTCGCTTTGCTATATTTTTTGTTTACTGGCCCGCTGAGACATTACTTTGGGGATGTGAGAAGGCCGAGTGTGAAACAACAAATTCTATTTTATAGTGGACTTATCCTCGTGTATGCAGTGAAGGGTGCACCTGTAGATTTGTTGTCCCATATTATGATGGGAGCTCATATGATTCAAATGGCGTTACTTTATTTACTAGCACCAGTCTGGTTAATTTTGGGAATTCCTGCTTGGATGTGGCAATGGTTTATTGAATTGAAATATGTTCGTCCTGTATTTCGTTTATTTACCCATCCACTCATTGCTCTGGCTGGTTTTAATAGCCTGTTTGCTATCTATCATATTCCTGTCATTTTCGACTTTTCAAAAGCTACTCCAACGGCTCATATAATTATTACAGTCGGCCTGTTTATTTTAGCTTGCTTTATGTGGTGGCCAATCCTGTCTCCTGTCGAAAAATATGATACCCTGCAGCCATTACTTAAGATTGGTTTTTTAGTTATTAGTGCATTTATCGTTTCGATTGCTTGTGCGTTGATTATTTTTTCAAAAGAACCTATGTATCAAGCATTTAGCTCCGACGGGGCATGGGTGCAGTCCTTAGCTTTATGTGTGCCGCCAGACGTCTTATCCGGATTAACAGATGCAAATGCTTTATCTGGCCCGGATATGTTTTCACCTTTAAGTTTAGTTGAAGACCAGCAATTAGGCGGAATTGTTATGATGACTGTGCAGCAAATTATTTATACTTCCATGATCAGCTGGATATTCTTCCGCTGGTTTACGGCACAAAGCTTAAAAGTAGATCCTAAGCCAGCAGCTGGGGACCTTCCTTATTCTGTCAGACATGGAAAATAAAAACAGGTAAGTTTAAATGTGTCCAATTCTGTTACTGCAAGAGACTTAGGAAGTAACTTGCGCTAGAAGGGTACTTTGGACAATATATATAAAGCTGAAATGAAATAGATAAAAAAAGAGAGACAACGTCATTGTCTCTCTTTTTGATTCTGAAAATGTTACTTAATATGACTGTCTAAATCCTGGTATGCATCACTTACTAATTTCGTTGCACGTTCCACCAGGTTTTTAGGGAAGTTTTCTTCTTCACCATATTCTACACCATGAGGGTAATAATGTTTACCGAGTAATGGCGTTTTCAATTTAATAACCGCATCTTTCTTATCGACATCGCCTTCAATAGCTTTTCCTTGAATTCGAATAAAGTACGTTACATTTTTTTCTTGGGAGTTAATTTTATAATCATATGTAACTCTTTCATAATCCCATGACTCGCCTAAAATAAAAGCATGTTTTCCCATAATGTGATTCAAGGGGAGAATATCTACGACCTTATTATCGATTCCAGTATTTTCAATATGCATCTTTTTCACCTCAGTTTTAATCTCTATGTACATCATATTAAAATTTTAAACAACTTGCAATAAAAGACACTACATTAAGTATAAAGAAACCTAAAAATTCAAGCAGAGTGTTTCACTTTCTAAAAAACCATGATATCATGTATATATGGAGGTGTCTTAGATGATAGCAACAACCGACTATTTATCGATACTGGATAAATCGGAAGTTTTAACAGAGAAAATTTTACAATCAGAGGAAGTACAAGCATATCGAGATGCTTATTATACAATGCAGAATAATGAAGAATCACAACGCTTAATTAAGGCGTTTTCTAATATGAAAGACGATTATGAGGATGTGCAGCGCTTTGGCCATTACCATCCTGATTACCATAAAATTATGAAGGAAGTACGCAGTGCCAAGCGGAAGATGGATATGGATGATGCTGTTGCACAATTCAAATTGCAAGAAAGAAAATTGCAAGGGTTTTTAGATGAAATCAGTGATTATATCGCCAAGAGCGTGAGCGAGACAGTAATCGTTCCCAAAGACGGGCTGGCTCTTAAAGATGATGGCTGCTCCGGGGGTTGCGGTAGTGGCGGCAGTTGCAGCTGCCAAGCTTCCTGATAGAAAATTACATAAGGGAAGGGATGCTAAAGTGCGAACGAAAAGACAAGGAATTATTGTCTGGTTTCAACACAGAAAAAATATTAAACAAATAAAACGGTATGGTAATTTATTATATGTTTCCAAGAAAATGCGATACGCTGTTATTTATACAGGACAAGATAAAATGGAAGAGGTAGTTCATTCTCTTTTAAAATTATCCTTTATTACTAAAGTGGATGTATCGGCGCGTCCTTTTATTAAAACGGATTATGAAAATGCCATACCAGATGAGGCAAAAGAGTACGATTATAAAATCGGGATTTAACGTAAACACCTTTTCGACTTTTCGTTAAGGTGTTTTTTATTCAACTAATAGCTCTTGTGCTCTTTACATGGGCGATACAGATTAACAGTATAAAAAGATTAGTGCATTTCATTGCTATTAATCATATTTTTTTCTAAAATAAAAACTGTGAGGTGATAAGATGCGAGTCATTGCTGGAACACGTAAAAGCAGAAGAATTAAATCGGTGAAAAACAAGAAAACCCGCCCGACAAGTGATAAAATAAGAGAAGCAGTCTTCCATAAGGCCGGTCCTTTTTTTGATGGTGGGAGCGGTCTTGATTTATATGCAGGAAGTGGTGCCTTAGGAATTGAAGCGTTGAGTCGAGGGATGAATCAAATGATTTTTATTGATAACCAGCCTGCAGCCATACGTACCATTAAAGAAAACGTGAAAGAACTAAAACTGGATTCACAATCTCAAGTGTTTAAAAAACAAGCCATTTCAGCTTTGGAAATACTCCATCGTAAACAAAAGCAGTTTGATTTCATTTTAATTGATCCTCCATATGAGTCGACAAATTACGAAGAACTGATCCAAAAAATAATGGATTTTGACTTAGTAAAAGAAAATGGCTTACTATACATAGAATTAAGCACGGGTAAAACTTTATCCTTGCTGGATAAATCTTTTGAAGTGCAATTTGAAAAAACATATAATCGAACGACAAGAACAATCATTTACCAAAAAGCAAAGCGGGAGGAGACAGGAAAATGAATAATAAAAAGACGTTAGCAATCTGTCCAGGAAGTTTTGACCCGATAACGAATGGCCATTTAGATATCATCAGTAGAGGAGCAAAAATATTTGATGAAGTTATTGTTGCTATTTTTGATAATCATTCAAAAGCGCCTTTGTTTACGGAAGAAGAGCGTATAGACTTGATTTCTAAAGCAACCGCTCATTTACCAAATGTTAAAGCCGATTCTTCAAATGGACTTTTAGTAGATTATGCGAAAGCTCAGGATGCAGATGCAATTTTGCGTGGATTGCGGGCGATTAGTGATTTCGAATATGAAATGCAGATAACATCCATGAACAAAAAGCTTGAACCTGACATTGAGACTATTTTTATGATGACGAATAACCAATATTCATTTTTAAGTTCGAGTATTGTAAAAGAAGTAGCAAAATATGATGCAAATGTGGAATGCTTGGTTCCTGAAGTTGTTGTGGAAGCCATTCGAAAAAAGTTTTAAATCTTTCGAAAAATGTTGGTTTTGTTTGAAAATGAGCTAATTTATTCAGCGATATTTTTTGGTGAAAATAATGCGTTCATATACATAAGTTAAACAGAATCAGTGAAACACAGCTTATTTGTAACGTAAGATATAAAAGGGGAATTATTTATGCGTTTTACCAAGAAATCGCTCATTATTGCAGCCGTTCTTTTCATTGTTTTTTTTATGCTGTCAACTTACAAAATGCCCTATTATGTAAATAAACCAGGGTTAGCAGATGATCTGACTGATATTGTTAACGTAGAAGACGGGCACTCAGCGAAAGGAAGCTTGCATCTGGTAACTATTAGCAGCGGGCAAGCGACACCCATTAATTATTTAACAGCGAAATTAATGCCGCATCATGATATTGTTCCTATGAAAGAAGCCAGAAACGGGATGTCTGATGAGCTGTATATGCAACATCAAATGTTTATGATGGAAAATTCGCAGCACGCGGCAATGGTGGTAGCTTACGAAGCTGCTGATAAAGAGGTGGAGATTATACCGGATGGTGTGCATGTGATTCAAGTCGAGGATGATATGCCTGCAGAAGGTAAAGTGAAGGCAGGAGATAAAATTACGGCCATAGATGGTGAGAAAATTAAAGATGCGGAATCGCTGACAGATTATGTGAAAGAGAAACAGGAAGGCGATGTCATTGAATTGGATATTGAGCGTGATGATGAAACATTACAGGAAAAAGTTGATGTTGCCCCATTAGAAGAGAAGGACAAAGTGGGGATTGGTATTCGATTAGTAACGGATGAAGAGATAGAAGTAGACCCTGACATGTCATTTGACAGTGGTAAAATTGGCGGCCCGAGTGCTGGCTTAATGTTCAGTTTAGAAGTGTATAATCAACTCACCGACGAGGATATTACGAATGGGAAGAATATCGTTGGTACGGGAGAAATCGACCAGGAGGGCAATGTTCACCCAATCGGAGGTATCGATAAAAAAGTAGTTGCTGCTGATAAAGAAGGTGCCGACATATTTTTTGCTCCATATGAAGATGGAAAAGAGGGCTCTAATTATGAAGTAGCCAAAGAAACCGCAGATAACATCCACAGTGACATGGATGTTGTACCTGTTGATTCCTTCCAAGATGCGTTAGATTACTTAACAGAGCAGGAGACTATAACAGAAGCGGCAAGTTAAATTCAGCTTGTCGCAAATGTTCCCGGGCTTGCTGTGGGATAATCTGATAATAAATCGAGGATACTTTTTCATCCAAAGCCAAAGCGTGCTGGTTCTTTCGATTTAAACTGGTATATACAGGTACATCCATCTCTTTTTTTTGCTTGTTAAAATAGAATCGCCCTGTTTGGGTTAAGCCGAGCAGCCTCACATAAGGAACAGAGGAAGAGTTATAAAAGGCATTTATTTCTTCTTTTGTTGTCTGTGTTAAAATATGGACAGCCATACGCTGAAGTCTCGTTACCGTGTAACGTTTTGTTTTCATTAGTTCAATCCAGTGCTGAAAAGAGACTGCTTGCTTAGTGAAGCGTTTTGCACGATTTTCCAACCCTTCATCCACACCGTGAATTTTTTTAAGGGCTGCTGGAGAACTTGCAAGTATTTGATATTGTAATAAAGGAAAATAGGCTTCCCATTCATGATAGACAGAAGAAGTGGCATAATAGCTTTCTAAAGCATGAAAGGTCGCTTCAGGAATCGTGCTTTGTACTCTGGATGTCATTCCTTCTGCAAGGAATTCTTGCCGGATGCTTGTCGCACTGGCGATATTAGAAGCGATGGTTTGATCGTGATAGTCATTTTTAATTCGCTTTATGGTAAGAGGTGTCATTGAGTAGTTATGTTCTGCAATCGCCTGCACATAGCTTAACCCTAAAATGTTATTCGGTTTGGTTACGTCAAGCGCAGTGATGCCTAATTGTTCAGAGGCCTTGGCACTGGCGCTGGGGAAATTCATTCCTTCTTTTAAAAAATCATCTATGTATGCTTTATATGCTACGTGATGCTTTGCTATTTTTTCAGAGGCGTCCTGAAAAGGCTGAATCTCTCCGCTTTCGCTTCCAAAGCAAATAGAGCTGGCGCCGAATTCATGTAAAGAGCGAATCGCCCCTGTTGCGAAATGACTGCTGTATTGTACAGTATACGCATAGGGTAATTCTAGAACGATGTCAGCACCAGCTTGTAAAGCCGCTTTTGCACGATGGATTTTGTCGACAACAGCGGGTTCCCCGCGTTGCAGGAAATTACCGCTCATCACGGCTATAATACAGTCTGCATTTGCTAATTCTTTACTTTTTGTGAGATGATGGAGGTGCCCATAATGAAATGGGTTATATTCGACAACTAAACCACAAGCTTTCATTTTGGTGAATCACCTGACCTTTCTTTTTCTTTATTCTATCAAAACAAATGATTTTTCAGCAAGGTTAATTATCCAAAAAGGTTGACAAAATATGAAATTACTTATAAAATTACTCTTGTTGTCTTGAGGTGATAACAATGAAAAAAATGGATTTTTCTGTCAATGAGATTTTTAATACGGCAACAATTGAACCAGCTTACTTCTCCACTGATCTTGATGTGTCCGAATTAGAAACAGCATCGAGTAATGACATTATTCGAATCGGCACAGTGCAAGTCAAAGGGATGTATACAGTAGATGATACCAATGATGAAATTATTTTTTCGTTTACGATTGATGGGGAAATGATTTTGCCTTGTGCTCGTACTTTAGTTGAAGTTCCTTATCCTTTTTCTATTCAGGCGACGGAAGTGTTTACGACACAAACGGTTGTCGAAGAATCAGAAGAGGAAGACGAAGAAGTACATCAAATTTTAGCAGAAAAGCTTGACTTGACACCATATATCAAAGAAAATATTATATTGGGGACACCTTATCGCGTTTTTTCTGATGAAGAACCTTTAGCTGAAGGTGATGGTTGGGATTTGTATCAGGAAGATGTGTATGAAGAAGAAAAGAAAAAAGCTGTTGATCCTCGATTAGAAAAACTACAACAATTCTTTGGTGATGATCAAGAGGATAAAGAATAAACAGTCATTTAAATTGTATTAAAGGAGGTGTACGTCATGGCAGTACCAAAGCAAAGAACTTCGAAAAAAGTAAAAAATCAACGTCGTACGCATAAAAAATTACATGTACCTGGTTTAACGGAGTGCTCTAATTGTGGAGAACTAACGAAACCTCATCATATTTGTAAAGCATGTGGTCATTACGATGGCCAGGAAGTTGTTGAAAAATAAAGTTTTTAAAACAGATTACTTTCTACTGGTGATCTGTTTTTTAATTCTGTGATGAAAATGTATACGGATGGATTAACAAACAGGGGAGGTTCTTTATTTGAAGCGAAGAACGCTTTGCTGTAAAGACCCGAAAAATAAAGATGAATATAAGTAAATATGAATTGTCGCTTAACTATGTGTTTTGTTTTAAAAGAGCCGTTCTTCCGCATTGCTGGAAGAACGGCTCTTTTTAATTTTCTTTTTCTTTATTTTCTTTCTTTTTTTCCTTCTCTGCAGAAATATTTGGTTGTTGCACAGCTGCTGCAGGTGGCTGTACTGCCTGCTTAACTCCTTCAGGCATCCAAATAAATGGATTTTCACCAAAATCTCGTTCAATATTGTAAGAAGCTTTTTCGAATCCTATCTTCTCCCAGAATTTATCGGATTCCTGCCCGATAAGCGGGTTGGTTTTAATTGGTAATTGGAAACCTTTTGCATAATCAACAAGCAATCGTCCATAGCCTTTACCGCGAAAATCTGGCAACACTTCCAGTTTGAAAAGTACTAAATAATCTTGTGGGGGGTTAAAATAATCATCGAATTTTGCAGATCTTTCGTATAGGCTCATTCTTGCTACGAGATTTTCTCCAAAATAAATGCCATAGAATGGAGATTCACTATCATTTTCTACTATCTCGTTTTGTAAATCTTCCAACATAGATAATTCCTGTGTGCCGTATGCTTGAAATCGTTTGAAGTCTTCGAGCGTTTTATAATTGATTAATAAACGTTCTACTTGTACTCCTACCATAAAACTCATCCCTTCCTTTGGTGCTTTATGTTGTGTCTCTCTATTATTTATTATAGTATAAATAATTGGATAAGCAAACTGGCAAAAGAAATCATAACCCAGAAGTATAGATTTCCATTTTGGCGTTTTCATTTCAACTAATGGTGCGCACTGGTTATTGCTATATATGAAGATGTTTTGTAAAAGTATAGAAACGAGAAAGGAAAACGTGATGAAACTACTCTCTTTTATTATTATTATAATCCCTGTATTTTTTACTGTTATTTTGTATCAATTACATAAAAAAATAAAGAAAAAGCCTTGGAAAGCAACCCATTTTTCTGTCCAAGTTTCCAGCCTGGTTTATATTGCTGCAGTCAGCAATCTTTTGTACGTTTTATTCGGTGTCAGGTCAATTGGAAACATCTTAATTTTATTCATTGTCGGGTTATCCGTTATCCTTATTTTACAATGGAAAAAAGATACAGATGTGTCCTTTGTCAAAGCGTTGCAAATATTATTGCGGTTATCTTTTTTGGTTTTTGGTTTGCTTTATATATTACTAATCTTTTATTGGGCGTTGGATTATTTTTATTTGGGAACCTAATCAAACAGATTACATGAAAACAACAGGAGTTTCATATACAATACATAAAGATATAATTATTGACGCTAAAGGAGTAGCCATTTATGCAAGTAACGTGTACGGAATTAAATAATAAAAACAAATTAAACAAGATGTATCGTGCTCATGAAGAGCCCATTATTTCTTATTTTGAATATGACCCATTCGGGGATTTTAAGCATCGCTTAGAAGATTTGAAAAAAAGAACCTATCAGCGAGAGTCATTAGCAGATGTGTTAACGAAAATGAATGCAAACTGGGGGGCTGCTAATTCTTCTCTGGAACAGATAGAACGATTAAAACAGTCGGACAGTGTTGCGGTGGTTGGAGGGCAACAAGCAGGACTCCTAACGGGACCGTTGTACTCGATTAATAAACTCATTTCTATTGTGCATTTAGCCAAGCAACAGGAAAAAGAGCTGAATGTGCCTGTTATCCCAGTCTTCTGGATTGCTGGAGAAGACCATGATTTTGATGAAATTAATCATGTTTATTCGGATAGACAGAATCGAGCGTATAAACATAAGTTAGATGAAGAATCTTCTGTAAAGAAATCTATTTCAGATATGACATTAAACCATGACAATGTTAAAGAATGGTTGACTCATTTCCTGCGTGATTTAGAAGAAACCAGTTACACAAACGAATGGTTTGGAGATACTCTGGATGCACTTCAAAAATCAAACACATATACAGATTTCTTCGCCCGTTTAATTTTTCAACTATTTCCTGAACAAGGAATTGTGTTATTGGACGCACATGCTAAAGAAATCCGCGAATTGGAAACAGCGTATTTTCTCCAAATGATTGAACATCATGAAGAAATCCATCAGTCTACCTATAAGACGTTGCAAACTCTCCAGCAAGAAGGTTTTGATATTCCTTTAGACATAGAGGAAGGAGAAACGAATTTATTTTACCATGGAGAAGCAAATGATCGTGTACTGTTAAAGTATATAGATGGGGAATGGATTGGAAAGCATGAAGAAGTTCGTTTTTCTACAGAGGAAATGAAAGAAATTGCCGGACAACATCCCGAGAAACTAAGCAATAATGTGGTTACCCGTCCCTTAATGCAAGAATTATTACTACCTACGTTAGCTTTTGTTGCCGGCGATGGCGAAATTAATTACTGGGCTACTTTAAAAAAAGCGTTCCAAGTGCTTGATGTACAGATGCCCCCAGTTGTCCCGAGACTATCCTTTACGTATGTAACGAACCGTGTTCAAAAACTGATGAAGAAGCGAGTGGTAGAAGCGGAAGATATTATTCGTCATGGTGCAGGCTCTAAAAAAGTTCAATGGTTGACCAATCAAACGACTGCTCCACTGAATGTTTTATTTGAAGAAGTAAAAACAAGTATGGCGGATGTCCATGCTCCGCTGCAAACGTACGCGAAATCAATCAGTCCTGACTTAGAGCAATTAGCTCAGCAAAATCAACAATATATTGAACAGCAAGTTCAGTTTTTGAAAGACCGGATAGATCAACATTTAGAGATGAAATACCAGCATCAAATCAGCCAGTTTGATGAATTAGAACTTTTCTTGCGTCCCCGGCAAACATTGCAAGAAAGAATATGGTCCCCTTATACGTTTATCAATAGTTACGGTTATCAATTTTTAAGAGATTTAATGGAGAAAGAATCGCTTGATTTTAGGAAAGAACATTTTATCGTTCATTTATAAAAAACACCCCTTATTAAATGTAGCAATCAACATTTAATAAGGGGTTTTTATATTTCCCCCACTTTTCTCCCCATGGAAGAAATTCTCTTTGTTTTATCGAATAAACCAATGGATTTCTTATGAAAAACAATAAAAAAACGAAAGTACGTTCTATTATAACTCCTGATATATAGACCTTAAGCAGTGTTTTTAACAAATATAAAAAAACTTGTGGTACAAAGTGGAAGATTGTGGTACTATAAAAACATGGAAGGGTTGAATAGATATGTTTATGGGAGAATATCAACATAATCTGGATACAAAAGGACGCGTTATTATCCCCGCTAAGTTTCGTGAAGAGCTGGGCGATAATTTTGTGATGACACGCGGCCTGGATCAATGTCTATTCGCATACCCTATGGAAGAATGGAAATTGTTAGAGCAAAAACTTAAAAAATTGCCACTTACTAAAAAAGATGCCCGTCGATTCACACGTTTCTTTTTTTCAGGTGCAGTGGAGTGTGAAGTAGATAAACAAGGCAGAATTAACATTCCGCAACCTTTGCGACAATATTCCGATTTAGAGAAGGAATGTGTCATTATTGGTGTATCGAATCGCATCGAGCTTTGGGCGAAAGACGCCTGGGAAGAGAATTTGGCAGAATCTGAAGAATCGTTTGCCGATATTGCCGAAAATTTAATGGATTTTGATATTTAGAAGCAGGTGGATTGATTGGATAAATCAGAACATGAAAGTGTCTTAAAAAACGAAACATTAAAAGCTTTAAACATTCAAAAAAGTGGAATTTATGTAGACTGTACACTTGGTCGAGCTGGCCATGCCAAAGCTATTACAGACCAGTTGGACGAAAGTGGATTGCTGATTGGATTTGACCAGGATCAGCAAGCAATCGCTGCTGCGAAAGAAATGCTCCCTCCTGAAAACACGTTGTTCTTACATACAAACTTTCGGTACTTAAAGGAAGTATTACTGGCTCAAGGGATAAACGAAGTCGACGGTATTTTATTTGATTTAGGGGTTTCGTCCCCTCAATTGGATGAAGGAGAAAGAGGGTTCAGTTATCAACATGAAGCACCGCTGGACATGAGAATGGATCAGCGCCAGGAATTAAGTGCTTATACGATTGTGAATCACTGGCCTTATGAGAAGTTAGTACATATATTTTTCCGGTATGGAGAAGAGAAGTTTTCGAAACAGGTAGCTCGTCAAATAGAACAAGTGCGAAAAAAGAAGCCAATTGATTCTACTTTTGATTTAGTGGAAGTGATAAAAGAAGGCATTCCTGCACCTGCAAGACGAAAAGGCGGACATCCTGCCAAACGGATTTTTCAAGCGATTCGGATTGCAGTAAACGATGAGTTGCAAAGTTTTACAGACGCTTTGCAGCAAGCTGCTGAGATGGTGAAAATTGACGGAAAAGTAGCTGTAATCACTTTTCATTCTTTGGAAGACAGAATTTGCAAGCAATCCTTTAAAAAATGGAGTACCGAAAAGCAAGCTCCCCGTGGACTTCCGGTTCTTCCCGAAGAATTTAAAGCTCCTTTTCAGTTAGCACCTAAAAAACCGATTGTTCCGAAAGAGAAAGAAATCGAGCATAATCGCAGGGCGCGATCTGCTAAGCTTCGCGTCGTACAAAAAATTAAACAATGGGATGACTCTTTTAAATTTTAGTTAGAAGGAAGTAATTTTTCTTACTAGCCAAAGGAAAGGATGGATGACGAAATGAATACAGGACCTGCAAGAAAATGGCAAACAAATCATACATATCATACCGAACCGGAACCGAAAAAAGTTGTCGTAAAAGTTAAGAGTAAGAGTTGGTTGACAAAAGGGGAAAAAGTCATTTATGCTTTCCTTTGTGCTGCAATTATTGTTTGTGGAATGTTTATTGTCAGTTATTCTTCCACGACGGATGCGTTAAATCGTGAAACGCAAACCTTAAACGATAAAGTAAATGCACAAGAAGTTGAAAATGAGAATTTGCTCTTTGAAGTTCGTGAATTAAGTAAACCTGAACGCATTACAAAAGTTGCGAAAGATAACGGGTTGGAAATTCAAGAATCTCAAGTGAAGCGAGCTGCAAACTAACTTAAAAGTCAGGATGAAGTGCAATGAAAAAGGATAAAAAAACAAACATAATGGCTGCCAGCTTTATGTTGTTTTTTTTACTGCTTTTCTTAGTTGTATCTGGTCGTTTTATTTATATACAAGTAACAGGAAAAAGTAATGATGTTGCATTAAATGAGTATGCGGATTCCAAGCGGGAAACATCCATAACATTAAATGCGGAACGGGGGCAAATTTATGATCAGGAAGGAATGTCTCTTGCCTACAATCGTCCTACATATCGAGTTTATGCCGTGTTGGATGAATCCTATTCACAAAACCAGCCCGAAGATAAGCACGTAAGCGATGTGGATGAAACATCCAAAAAACTCGCCGACTTTTTAGAGATGGACCAAGAAGAAATTAAAGAAAAATTAGAAGACGGGGAAAAAGACGACCGCTTTCAAGTTGAATTTGGTTCGAAAGGGAAAAATTTGTCCCAAAAAACAATGGAAAAAATAAGGGATGAAGATATTCCAGGAATCTATTTTTCTGAAGATGCAATCCGTTATTACCCTAATGGAACGTTTGCTTCTCACATTATCGGTTTTGCGAGACCAGATGAAGATGGAAAAAATATTGTCGGTGAAGCAGGCATGGAGCAAGAGAAAAACGATCTGTTAACTGGAGAAGATGGGTATATCCGTTATAATCGCGACAAATATAACGAAAAACTGCTTAATACAAAAGAAGAAACAAAAGAAGAAAAAGATGGAAAAGATATCCACCTGACGTTAAACCAAAAAATCCAAACCTTATTAGAAGACGTTGTTTCTCAAGTAGACGCTGAATATAACCCGAAGCGGATTACAGCGGTGATGATGGACCCTCAAACTGGCGAAATCATTGCATTAACAAATCGTCCCAGTTATAACCCGAATAAACCGGAGGATGTGGAAAATTGGTACAACGATGTCATTTCTACTCCAGTTGAGCCAGGTTCTACGATGAAAGTGTTCACGTGGGCTTCAGCGATAGAAGAAGGTGTATACGACGGAGATGATACATTTAAATCAGGTAGTTACTCCATTAATGACAAAGTTGCTAAAATTAACGACCACAATAACGGGGAAGGTTGGGGAGAAATTTCTTATGACGAAGGCTTCCGCCGTTCTTCTAACGTAGCAGCTTCCAAACTTGTTTGGGAAAAAATAAAACCTGATAAGTATCTGGATTACTTAGAAAAATTTCAATTAGATGAAGAAACAGATATTGACTTACCTAGTGAAGAGCCTGGAAAGATTACTTATGACTATCCTTCCGATAAATTAAGAACTGCGTTTGGTCAAAGTACGACATTGACGCCAATTCAAGAGTTAAAAGGTGCAACAGCATTTGTGAATGGCGGAGAACTGCTAAAACCTTATGTGATAGATAAAATTGTCGATGCCAATACAAATGAAACGGAAGTGGATAACAAGCGGGAGGTAGCAGGAGAAGCGATTTCAGAAGATACCGCAGACCAAATGATGGAATTAATGGAAGATGTCGTTGAAGGGGATAATGGAACAGGTAATAAATTTCAATTAGATGATTATTCCATGGTTGGAAAAACAGGTACATCGCAAATTCCAAATGATGAAGACAGCGGTTATATGACTGGGAAAGAAAATCACCGTTTCTCTTTTCTTTCCATAGCTCCTAAAGACGATCCTAAATTAATGATGCATGTTTCTGTTACACAACCTGAGCTGGATGATGACGAATCTGGTTCTGACCCAGTTTCCTTCATCGTGAAAAATGTGATGGAAAATGGTTTGCATTATTTAAATATTGAACCAGATCAGGAAGAAGATGAAGAAGAAGACAAGAAAGAAACTGTTCAACTTCCTGAAGTTGAGGGTGAAGCAACGAAAAAAGTAGAAAAAGAATTGAAAGAGAAAGATGTAAAGGTAACGGTAGTAGGCGACGGCGAAAAAATAACCGATTCGAACATGGAAGAAGGTACAGAATTGTTGGACGGTCAACGTGTCATTTTACTTACTGATAAACCGAAAATGCCTAAAATAAAAGGCTGGTCACAGCGGGATATTGTCTTTTTATCAGAAGCTTTGGGACTGGAATTGGATATGGAAGGTTCTGGCTATGCTGTGAAACAATCCATCAAAGCAGACAAGAAGATTAAAGAAGGTCAAAAGCTTGAGGTAAAATTAAAACATTCAGAGGAGAAAAAAGAATAATACAGAATAAAAAATGAAAAGTCATTTTACCTTCTTGCTATTCACCGATAAAAGTGATTTAATGCCAAAAGGTAAAGTGACTTTTTTCATAAATGAAGTCTGGGAGTTTCCTGGCTATTCGTATTTACAATAAAATAAAAAGGCTTTTGGATCAGGTGGATATGAATCGAGCTTCACCAAAAAATTTGCTATAATAGAACAGATTGTTAGAAAACTTGGCATTCGCCA
>Ga0079226_10000202_pt1 | contig 39545 bp, 44 predicted proteins | sample Poulit2014_FD_76345 | JGI IMG/M metagenome (GOLD analysis project Ga0079226, IMG submission 76345) | Agricultural soil microbial communities from Georgia to study Nitrogen management - Poultry litter 2014 | ecosystem: Environmental > Terrestrial > Soil > Agricultural land | place: USA: Georgia...
AGCTATTTGAAGAAGAACCCGCCAATTAATGAGCAAATGCTTCGTACTTTAATGATGCAAATGGGCCAAAAACCATCGCAGAAGAAAATCAATCAAATGATGCGTGCAATGAATAATCAAAACGAGAAATAGACGTTGACATGACAAGGGTTGTAGCGTTTTATAACATAACTACAGTACCTGAAAATGCACACTTGATTAATTTTTCTTTGATATCATATTAATATTATGATTAATTTTTCCTAAAACCATTTTTTCTGTTGAAAAATCAAACAGAAAGGATGGTTTTTTTGTGCTGTTAGAAGATATTTTGGAAGAGTATCGTTACCATTGTTTAGCCCGTAATTTCACCACTAAAACAATGAAGAACAAGAGGCAAGAGTACAAGCAGTTGTTAGAATTTCTACAACAAAGAAGAGCAATCACAAAATTAGAAAGTATAACCTCTCACGATCTTGATGCTTATATTCGCACGAAACGTCAAAAAGGGTTGAAACCCCAATCTATTGTGTCGATGGCTAAGCAAGTGAAAGCATTTTTTAGTTGGTGTGTAAGAGAAGATTATTTGACGGAAAATCCGATGGATAAAGTTACTCTACCAAAACTACCTAAAGTATTATTAACCGGGCTGACAACTAAAGAAGTAGTTAGCATGATGGATTCTTTCAACAATAAGAAGTATTTAGAAGTAAGAAACAAAGCAATTATTGCTATGATGGCAGACTGTGGGCTAAGAGCCATGGAAATAGCAGGATTGAAGGAAGATGATGTACGTGAGACCGATATTAAGGTATTTGGCAAAGGAAATAAGGAACGCATTGTATTTATCAGTCCAGCATTAAAGAAGATACTTATACGCTATGAACGATTGAAAAGACAATACTTTAAAAACAAGATCAAGTATAGCGATAATTATTTTCTTGCTTACCAAGGCAAAGCATTGTCAACTGTAGCTGTTTATAATCTGGTTGTTGAAGCAAGTAAGCGTGTAGGAATAACAGGTAAAAGAGTATCGCCGCATATGTTCAGGCATTACTTTGCTGTTCAATCAATCGTTGCAGGCATTGATGTATACAGTTTATCTAGGCTGCTTGGACATTCTGATCTATCAACTACACAACGTTATTTACAGTCTTTGCAGAATGATGAATTAAATGTAAAAGCAACGTCAAGCAGTCCATTGATGAATCTTAACAAAAATTAAAGATGAACATAAAAAAATGGCTCGGAGAGTGCTACCAACACTTCCAAGCCTAAGCAATATCAAAGCACCACACCAATAATTGAATAACAATTAAATAGGCTCTGATGCCTTGTATTATACCATTTAAAGGGTTGTCATGCAAGGTGTTAACCAAGTTGAGGACAGCCAGAAGCTCAACTATAAAATAAAACTGATAGCCATGACTCAGGCGATGCAGATAAATGAGGATAGGATACATAAACACTTCCCTATTAGTGTGGTATCTGAAATGTGAAAGCTACATTAGTGCTGACGAAGGAAGGGTATGTGTCTACGGACACGTAGGACAAGCCACAGACGTTTATATTGTTAACCAGATATAAAACTAACCATCAAGGGATACTTGCGATGTGTAGGCTTGTCGTGGAGAAATCTACCGACAAATAGGGGTCACGCATACGGAGACCTTAAATGCGATATACGATGATTGATGTTGTTACCTATTTTCAATTGATAATTTTTTGTCAGCTGAAAATAGGTAACAACTTTGTCGTCAGCCGTTTTCCTTTTTGCTCAACCGATGATTGGGGAGTTCGAGAGCAAAGTCAAGTAATAACAACCAATTACAGCAAATTATCTCAGTGATTTAGTCTGCTGGCGTAGTCAGATGTCAGCTAGCTAGCGCAAAGGTTTGGGAAATAAACTACATAATAAAAGACTGAGCAGCATAAGCCACTCAGTCATCTTTGCTAAACTCAATCAATTGATCAGCAGAATCCAACTCTAATGCATTACAAAGTAAATCTAATGTATCAAACTGTATGCCATTGCTATTTCCATTTAACAGTTTGCTTATAGTATTACGATGTACACCCTTCCCATCAGGATCTAACTGTTTAGTTTTCTCGACTAAGTCAGCAGTACTTATATCGTTTTTATCCATGTGATATCGCAAATTAAATTTAATCAAAATGATCAACTCCTGAAATTAGTATACATCATAATGTGCAAAAGTTTCAATATCCTCTTGACAGTGCATATCATAATGTGCAATAATTAATGCATACTAAGATATGCAGGAGGGATTGAATGAGATCCTTAACACTAACAGATATATTTTATTTGGTTGCTTTTGGATTAACATTAGGTTTTTTATATTTTTCTTTGATCAATGCATAAAATTTGAAATAAGGTGGCGGTGAGCAAATGGACGATTACGATGAGTGGATTCATCTAATGCAGCAGGCTAAGAAAGAAGGTGTTACAATAGAAGAAGTCAGAAATTTTATTCAACAAAATAAGTAAAAGGTAAAAGGGGAGATATTAAAATGAAATTATCTAAAGCAACTTTATCATTATTGTTGGCAAGTGGAATTGTATTAGCTGGATGTGGGGATCAGGCAGAAGAGGCAGAGGATAACACTAAGCCAGATGGTGAAGTAAGCCAAGCAGATGTCCGAGAGACAACAGATGACCCACTAGAGTTTATCGACAAGACAAAAGATGAGATGATCTTCATAGATGGTGCCAATGAGTATATAATAAAAAGCTATTACGTTAGTGATGAAACGGATGAACAGGGTTTCAATATTTATGAAGAGGATGGATTCACGTTTCGGTATGCCTTGGTTGAAACAGAAAATATAGCCAATGTAGATGCGGAGGGTAGCGAAGAAGTACAAATTTATGGTGAGATTATAAATGACACAGATGATACCTATTACTTTATGGAACGTATGCTAATCAAAACAGACGACAAAGAAGTATCAGAGGTTCAATTTGGGTTAAATGGTGCAGGTGCTGCCGATCAGAAGAATAAATTTATTGATTACTTTCCATTAGATTATGAGAATCCAGACAGCTTCACATTCGTATTAGCTGATCCATCTTTCCAAGGCGACTTCAAGGATGATTTTGAAGAAGGGTATTTAGTGGAATATACCGATGAGGAATACGAGAAATACGAGGGAAATTTCAAGGGGTACATGAAAGATCACCTAGTAGTAGAGATGGAGTTTCACAAAGAAGACTAAATATTTCTAAGCAAACTAATATAATCACAAAAGGGGATACGACAATGACAACAGCAATAACAAATCCAACTATCAGCAAAACTGGCACTAAATATTGCGGTGAGATTACATTATCGGTGGCTTTGAGCAGTCCTGAGTCTATTCGATACATTCAGTCTATGTTGGACTCGGATGGTCTCACAGGTAGCTTAAAACTAACCACAGTAGATGGCCTGAGCCATAGCACAGAAGTGTTAGACATACATCAAACCGACTGGCAATCATTCGACGACATATAAAATTTAATTTGTCAGTGTTAATGGGGAAAATGTACCAATCAGAAAAATAGTTTGAAAACTAGGTTGTCTAATCTATCAAAATGTTATATAATGTATATAGAAGTATATTTAAATTTGTGCATAAGTATAGCATTTTAATCTAACTTGATCCAGTTATTATGTTATAACATTTGTTATCTATTGTCAAGCACATTTAAGCATATTTCTAAAATAAAATTTTAAAAAGGGGAAATGTAAAATGTTTACAGTTAACGGATTTAATTTTGATTCAGCGGCAGATTATATTAAGGCGCTTGAGGAACAGATTGAAGCATTCCATGAGCTCGTGCATAAGGAGGATTTACAGGAGGACTTACTGTACCACTTAGTGAACAATGACAGGCCTACTATGAACATTGGTGAGGCTATGCTTGAGGATTGTTATCTTGAGGTTACGATAAAGAAGCGTGAGCGTGATGATGTTGTGGAAATACAGGCAGCACAACCGAAGGATTTAATCTAGGATTCACAGGGGGCAGTTAACAGCTGTCCCATACTTATTATACATAATCAAAGGGGAGATTAAGCGATGAACGAATTGACATTATCAGATGATTTGAACGTCATCACAGCGGAGATTAAAAATTACCAACAAAATATTGGTCAATCCATATTTGAAATTGGTAAACGCCTAAAACATGTTAAAGAAAATGATCTTGCTCATGGGGAATGGGGCAAGTGGTTAGAAAACATTAAAATGAACGATAGCTATGCTAGAAAATACATACACATATCCACTGAATTATGGGAGAACCGTTCAACGTTGAACGATTTGGGGATGTCAGCATTATACGAAATCTCTACGATGTCAGAAGAGGAGAGGGAAAAGGAGTACTCTCTTTCAAATGGAAAGATTAAAAAGCCAGTTGATATGACTGTTAAGGAGATCCGTCAGACTAAGCGTCAACTTAGCAACGAAGCACTGGAGGCAGCAATAAAATCAGTTGAGGCTGAATCAATTGAACCTGAATCAATTGAAGGTGAAGAAGATAAACAAGAAATGTACGACGAATATCAAGCTCACATTGATCACTTGAATCAAGTAGAAGACGAAAACGACAATTTTACACAGCAACTGGATAATATTAACCGAAAACTTTACGGTAAATTAAGAGACTTAAAGTTTTACGACCACTTAAACATTGCTTACTGGCTTTCCAAATTTACCAAAGAGAAGCAAAAGCAAATAGAGGATATTGAACTAAGCAGTAAATTTAAAGTCACCTTTTCTGATATCGATTCTTTTTATCAGCGTTACATAAATTATACACCGATTAACGGAAAACAGATAAATAGGCTCAACCAGTTACAGTGGAAAAACGAGCAGTCCAGTTTCTTTGATAAAGTAAGCTTTTATGATGACGATAGTTTTCATTCTAAAATAGGCAGTGCAAAAACAACAAATGAGATTGATAGTATTCTAGACGAATTTGAACAAGTGATTGAACAAAGTAGTAGGAAGAAGACAAACCAATCGAATAGTAATAACTCAAACTTTGATTGGAGTAGTTTATTTGGGAACACATCTACATCATCTATAGTCAACTACCGTGAAGAGTTGGGATTGTCTTCTACAGCATCAAACGATGAGGTGAAAAAAGAGTTTCGCAACTTAATGAAAGTTCTTCATCCTGATCATGGAGGCAATGCAAGATTACAGCAAAAATATAAAGAAATGTATGACGATTGGAGAAAAAGTATTAAAAATAAGTCGGCGTGAAGCTTCGGCGAAAAGAAGGAATTAATCGCCCACAAAGTCTCTCTATATATTGAGGGGATATAAATTGCAAATAATAATGGAAATAATTGGTCACCAATTGTCTCTATATATTAGAGAGGTATAAATTTAAAAAAGGAGATGGAATGAGATGGATAATAAACAATTTTTGTTTTGCTACAACTCAAGTTTATTTAGATATCTTACGGAAGAAAATAATTTCAATTACATAACAATTGCCAGAGAGCCTAAGAACAACAAAATGTTTTCATTATTTTACCGGTCGGATTCCCTCAACAGGAAACTAGCAGAATATAAGGGTCAGAAAAATGGGTAACAAAAGTTACTCTAATTCCGAGGGGTTCGGAATATGGGTAACAATAATTACCGTAATTTCTAACTGGTTCGGAATTAGGGTAAAAAAAGTTACCCGATTTACATAGATTACAGATAAGACCTTTGTTACAGATAAGACTATATATACAGATAAGATTACGCCAGCCCCGTTGGGGACTGGACGTGTGAACGATTAACTCAAACTATACTATTAAACTATGCGGAGGAATTAACATGCTACAAAGAAACTATTCAGACAAGCTACATATTAAAATTTACAACTCGATGATTGATGACAAGTCAGATATTAAACTAACACCGAGCGAGCTATACATCTATGCGCTGCTTTGTATTAATGCTACTTCAGATGATGACAGAATGATGCCTACTAGCGTTGATATGATTAATTACATGTCACCATTCAGGTTTGCCACAAAGGATAATAACAATAAGAATCACATTAAAAAGGCGCTCACTGAACTAATGAGAAAAGATTATCTGCTGATTGTCGATGATGGTATTCAGATAGATGACATTAAAAATAATACATTTCTTACATTGGAAATCAATCACGAAGCGTTAGATAACAAGTATGAACCACTTTATTACAATGAATTTCGATTCTTGAGTAATCCTGATGAGGTATTCATTTACATAATATCAAAACGATTTACAGCCTTCTCAGAGGGATTTAAGGCTAGTTACAACAGATGGGGAAGGTTACTCAATGTGAGTGACAAAACAGCGTCAAACAAGCTCAATGATGCTGAGAAAAACGGAGTTATCGAGGTTATCCGAGGTAAGTATGAAGAGATCAACAGGCAGGAAATCAACTTATATTGTCATGTGGACTTGATGGGATTGAAGGATTTTGACGATGATGCTCAGGAAGAAGTTATGCAACCAAAAGTTAAGAAGTTGGCAATTGGTGAGAAGAAGATAAGTCCAGAGGAAGAAGCTAGAAGGGCATTTGGGTAATTGGGTTAGGAGTAGACATACATAAAAGGTCAAGGTCAGTCAAAGTCAAACTTTAAGCATTACATAAAAAACTAAACTAACAAACTAAAAAGGGGAAATTTAATCATGGCTAACAATATCAATCAAAACGTATATATTCAATCAATCGAGGCAGCTTCAATCTATACTCATACCACACGATCAACTAAAATTGATCCATCATACGTGGGTATGATTCCATATAGCTTAGAATTAATTAAATTACATAAAGTAGGATTAACTACAAGCAGCACAAAGACTAATTCTAAGATACTCAGCGATGACATAATCAACGTTAAATTTAATCAAAAAGTAAAGTCGGGCACTGAGATAATCAATATCTATGAAAATAAAATAGATGAGTTAACCGTACATAGCGAACTAACCGATCAAGAAGAAGCTTATCAGATATACTTAGAGGACAGCATGCAAGCGATTAGACAAGAGTTACATGAAGACAAATGGAATCAACTTAGCAATGATGAATTAAGGCAGGAAATGTATCTAAATGGCTTTATGTTGGATGGTGTACAATATGTTGTGTACAAACGGTCATCATCTAAAAGTAGAACAGGCCAGTGTTTATTTATCCGCAAAGAGCTACACGATGAGATGATTGATTGGAGCAGAATGTATTTGCCATTCGCAGAAGATCAGGAGGTTGATTTGGCTAGTCTGTTAGCTTATGAGTCATTAGTAGGTAGTAGCATTGAGGGCACGGTTAAAATCAATCCTAAGCATATTTTGTTGGTTGATGATGTGGACAGCAAATTTACTCAAAAGGCAAATGTAGTTAAAGCTGGAAGCAATGGATATTTAGATAGTGTGACTGACGATAATGCAGAGATGAGTAATAGTTTATTTGATGGAGAATCATTGTTGGAATCTGAGTATTTTCCAGAAGGTAAAAGTATGATATTGCTTAGAAATCATATGATGAAGTCAGCAGCATTTAACACTAATATTCAACAGTTTCTTAAAGATAATTGTCCAGAAGGGATCAACTTTGATGAGTGGGAAATAGAAGATATGTACGGGGATACTATATTGGCATCATCTATCCATATGATAACAACTCCTTCTTCCATTAAAGCATTAAAATTTGCTGATGTGATTGGCTCTGAGCAGGACATGTGGAATTACTGGAAGGAATTAGTTGAGTTTGAAGGAAGCATATTTGGAGTCTGTAAAACTGAATCAGAAAGCACTAGAGGCTATGATGCGGAAGGTAATGTGTTACAGCAGACTAGCTACCAAATGCTTAACAGTATGCCCCTGAGCAAGGATGATGTTGCTAATTTGAGTCAGTTTGAAAAGGACTACATAGATGGATTAAAGAATGATGATGATAAATTTATTGAGCATATTAGCAAAGGGATAAATGAAGTTAATAGCAATAAGATGTTTGTGGATCTGGTTGCTGTCAATAAGAAGATCGTTAATACTAAGGTGTTTAGAGACTTCAGGAAAGCTGAGATTAACAGGCATGTTACTCATGTAAAGAAAGGTAAGTTAAGGCTGAATGGAGACTACTGTGTGATGTTGGGCAATCCAATGGAGATGTTGAAGCATAGTATTAAGAAGTTTGATGTAAACAGCTCAGGGTTAGCTCTAAATGACAATCAGATACATACTAAACTATTCGATTATGATAAAGAAATAGTTGGCTTCAGGAATCCTCATACTAGCCCATCAAACGTGCTAGTAGCTGAGAATGTGGCTAATGAAGATATAGACAAATATTTCAACTTAAGCAAGAATATTGTTGTGGTCAATGCTGTTAGATTCGCTATACAAGACACGCTAAGCGGTGCGGACTATGATAGTGATACGGTTATGTTAGTTGATGATAAAAGGTTACTCAGTGTGGCTAAGAGTTGCCTACAGTACCCAGTATGTATAAATGAGGTAGACAGTGAGAAAAAGACTTATACATTGAGCAAGGTTGATATGGTTGTTATCGATAACCAACTTTCATTAAGCCAAAAATACATAGGCCGAGTGGTCAACTTAGGGCAAGAATTGATGTCATTATACTGGGATGGATTAGCAAATGGGAGTAGTAAAGATGACGTGGTTGATTTAATGGGCAAGGTTGATGTTATGACGGTGTTAAGTGGAATCGCTATTGACTTGGCTAAGAAAATGTACAACTTGGATATTGGAAAAGAGATTGCGTATGTGGAAAAGGTTGCAGATATGAGGAAGAATAAGCCTGCATTCTTTAAGTTTATCAGTCAAAGTAAGACGATCAATAGTCGAGTTGAATTGTATGATTGTCCAATGGATTATTTGGGTGAGATGATGACTGGCTTACCCGATGCTAAGCGTAGAGAAAATATTAATCTGATTGATCTGTTGGTTAAAAAGAATGCTCAAAAGGGTAACAGGACTCAGCAGAAAAACATTATAGATTATGTGGAAAAGATGAACAAGAAAATTAGTGAGATCCATTTATCTGAAGAGGATAAAGAAGAAAGGTTTGAGGCATTAGACGACACTGTTAAGTATTATGAGTATTTTATTGAGAAAATGAAAGTCAATGAGAATACAATGTTCTCGGTATTGAGTAGTATGATTAAAAAGAATAGGTCAAATGTAACTGTAAGACTCATGAATGTACTGTTTGTGACACAGAAAGAAACATTCTTGAAAGCATTCAAAGATGATGGGAAAGAAAACATTAACTTAATATTTTCTGAGATTGCATGATTTGATAGTATTTATGGGCAAAAAGTAGGATTGTTGAAAGTTTCCATATGATAGGGAACTGGAATGCAAGTGTATACCAATTTGTTGCAGCATTGAATGCCAAAGAGCAAAGTAGATGACTTTTCCTTATGAAAGGAGTGGGTGATTAATTCATCTGCTCCTTTATTTTATTATTTCTTTTTAAAATTACATAATAATATCCATTTTTATCATAACATAATGTATATACAATAGTCAAGGGTAAACTGTAATATACATTTAACATAGTTTATAAAAGGATCGGCGAACGCTGACATTGATGAGCATTGTTGCCAGCCGATTCCTTTAAATATATTTTTTCTTTATTGATTTTATATATATTCCTCCATGAATATTTAAATCAATATTTCCCCGTAACACACTACGCAAGATTTCCCCAAATTTAATAGTCAATAAATTGGCAACTAACATTATCCCCTTTTGTTGGTTGCTTTTTTGTTGACTAAAAAAATTTAAGGAGATAAGAAAATGAACGAGAAAACAGCAGAAGTAGAAAAATTTAGAGATGATTTAATCACAGTAGATGGAGCGGAACTATATCCAGTGCCGGGACACAGTAATTATTATGTAGACTTGGAGGCAGGCAGAATATGGAATAATAAGAAGGAGTTTTGGTTGAGAGCTAATCCGAATAGTCTGGGATATTGTTATGCTACCATTTCCAGTGATTTTGGTGAATCTGTAAGGATCAGCGTACACAACATTATAATGATGGCTTACATGGGCTGTGACAAGTCGGCTTGGAGAGCTAAGGGATTAGAAGTGCATCATATAGACAATGTAACATCAAACAACTCAGTATTAAATTTGGCTCTAGTGACTAGGGCTCAGCAATATCAGTGTCCGAAAACTAAGCAGACATTGGCTAACAGAAGCACTAAGCGATTGACTAAAGATGATGTGATTGCTATTAAGACTGATTTTGCAGATTGGGAAGGTACAAAAGGTGCTTTTTACAACAAGTGGGCAAGTGAGCTGGGTATGCATTCGAGAGCTATTCAGGATGTTGTATTGGGAAATTCACATAAGGATGTTGAAGTCTGCTAGTTAATTGATACATACATAAAAGGGATTGGGGAAAAGCGATCTCCTTGGTAGTAGAGTTTATTACTGTTTTTAGTATTTTGTAGTATAATGAAAATAAATGGTTAAACTTTACTACACATTATCAGGGGGATTAGTGTTAATGCATTCGTTTTTCGGGTTTATTAAGAAGTATTGGAGTGTTGGTTGGAAAGCGCTTAGGGAGTGGAGAAAAACCTGGGGAAGTATTATAAGTCTACTTATCCCTGTCGTCATTACATTTCCTAGTATAAATGAGTATTTAGATGGAAGCGGTTATCTTATTGCTCTTGTTATTCTTTTGGTATTAATTGGATGGTTACAATCCAATAAGAATATCTTGGGACACTCTGAACTTGAAAGTCAATTGGATCGAATTGAAAATCAACGGGATACTCTTGAAGCGAATCTACAGTCTGTCCCGACCCGGATTGTAAAGCACATGTTTCAAGATATTGGTCTTAATTCTAAAGATAGGATTACCATTTATAGATATCATGATGACCAGTTTATAAATATTGGCAGACACTCAGATAATGTTGAATTTGCAAAAAAGGGTAGGTCAGCATATCCTAAAGATGAAGGGTTTATTGGTCAATGTTGGCGGGAAGATTATGTGTATGTTGAAAGGCTTCCTATCTATGACAAAAAACCAGAAAGATACATTACTCAAGTGTCTAAAAAGGCTGATATTAAAAAAGGTGTATTGAGAGAAATGCCTATGAAAAGTAGATGCTATTATTGTAAAAAAATTTTTGATACAAAAGGTATCGCATTTGCGGTGATTGTCGTTGAAACCACGAAATATTCACTTGGTGATAAAAAAGACAAAGTGGATCAAATTTTAAATGATCAGTTTGGAAAGCTTCTAATTGAATCAATTGAAATCAATCTACCTCTAGGGAAAGGGTGATGAAAATGGCAAAGATTAAAGAAGTTATTTATTATTTCTTAATAAACTATCCTTATAAAGATGAATTATCTAAAACAAGACTTACAAAAATGATTTATTTGGCTGACTGGGAAAGTGCTAAGAGGTGCGGAAAACAGATAACTAAAATTAATTGGTATTTTGACCATTACGGCCCTTATGTCCCAGATGTTTATCAAGTTGCTTTAAAGGATAAAAAAATAAATATAAAGAAAGGATTTTCAGCGTTTGGGAGTCCTAAAGAAACGATTGAGTTTGATAAGGGGTATGCTGATTACTCAGTCGATAACGTGAGATTGAATATAGAACAAGTAGAAATTTTAGATAAGGTTATTGAAGACACCAAGTATCTAAATTGGAATGATTTCATTAGTTATGTTTATTCCACAGAGCCAATTGAATCACAAGAAAAATACAAAAAACTGGATTTAGTTAAACTTGCTGAAGAACCGATGTAAAGTAAAACCAAATAGGAAATAGTTATTTTGACACTTACTTAATTGTGAGTGTCTTTTTATTATGCACAGAATGAGGCGAGGTAACAAATGGCGAAGCAAACAGGTAATGGTGAGGAAGTCATGTGGAATGGTGAAGAGGTTAGTACATTTTGGTTAGTACATTTGATTTTGAGTGGCAGGATAGGATAGTTGAGGAGTACATTAAATAGTTACATAGTATTACATAGAAAAAGCAGGAGTATAGTCATGCCTTGTCGAATATTGAAAGTGTGAGTAAATATTTAATGAAGGGTGTTAGACTTATGGAAATTAAAAGCATAAAGTTTGGAGATTTTGACATTAAACCGTATAATGCTTTTAAAGAAGATGATGCCTTATTATACATCTTTAATTATAAAGCTTCTCATGGAGAATTTGAAAAATTCAAGGAATACGTCTTAGAAAATGATTCAAGATCTGAGAAATATTTTCAAGTGCGCATAAATAATGATGATTTTACAATGAGGTTTGGAATCATCGGATATTCAGAGCATGAAGAGTATTATAAAATCCATGTTGCTTTAGTAGATCAAAGAGTAGATGAGGAGGAAAAACCAGCATTATATCTGCATAAAGAAGTGCAACCTAACTTGATAAAAGATTATGTAAAACAGAAGATAGTAATAGGAAAATTAATTGATACATTAAAGGAAAACAAAATTCTTACTGATGAGCAGGTTGATGAAATATTCAATGTTCCTACAAAGGAAATTCGGAGTAATCATTTAGACTTATATAAAGTGGATGATGTTGATGATTATGAAATGTAATCAGTAAAGGCGAAAAAGGGATATATCAATGGAAAGACACTTACATAATTTGTGGGTGTCTTTTTATATTATATTTTGTTTTATATAACGAACGAAAATGACGATTGCTCACACGGTGAATAAACTTTATAACGAACAAATTTAATTGAAGGGGAATGAATAATGAAATCATTTATTAATTTTATGATCAATACATTTAGTAACAAAAAGTATCAAGCAGACAAGAAAATGATCCGGGAGAATATAGAGGAGCTGGAAGAAATGAAGGTGAAGCAATGATATTACTTTTAATCGCAGGATTTATACATTGGATAATACGATTAGCAGTAGCAGAAGGAATAGCGTTAGGCATAGTGTTTTTGATTAATGTGCTATTTGGAATAAGTATAAGCTATGTGATTGCAGCGAGTGTTGTAGGAGCGTTGATGATACTGGGATTGGTTTATCCTACTCTTGTCGTTATTGGCAGCTGGCAGACGCTAAAGAAGACAGTGGACAAGTTTGATGCGAATGCTTGGGATGATTTGCTGTGAAAGATAATGTGACGGTATGTGATGTGTGTGAGAATGAGTTTGTTATTGAGCTACATGTTAAAGAATATGCAGAGGGCGTAGAGGAAACTTATTTCAGATGTACACATTGCGGTGAGAAATATACAGGTGTTGTAACTGATCCAGAGATCAGGAAGCAGCAGAGAGTGATTAAGAAGATGTTGGATAAAGTTGCCAAGGCAAGGAGTACAGCTGAGAGTAAGAAACAGTTTGCTCAAATTAAATTGGCAAAGAGAAGTTTGAATAAGAAGATGAAGAAGCTAAGGAAGCGATTTGAGAAGTCGAAACATTTGCATAATGATTGAGAGGAGATGGGAAGATGAGTAAGGAAGTAACAATGGAACAGATGATGGATAAGCTGAATGAGATTAGTGAGAAGGTTGATGTGTTGATTGAGGAGTATGATCATCTCAATCGTGAGATATATGGAACAGATGATATTGAGTACAGGGTGTTGAGATAGATGGCTGAGGTAATGGTTGCAATAGGTTGGGTACTAATTATGTATGTTACTGTGCCTATCCTTATTGTTGCTGTGATCATATGGTTAGTAATGAGAAGGTATAGATGAGACCACAGAAGAGATGTGCCAAGGCTGGGTGTCGTACACTGATTGACTATGATAAGAGATACTGCGATGAGCATAGGAATGATAATCATAAGCAATACAATAAGCATAGGAGACAGTATGACAGGGAGTATGTGAGCTTCTATTCTTCGTCTGACTGGAGAAAAACTAGGTATCAAGCAATGCTTAAGACAGGCTTCCAGTGTGTTAGATGTGATGATGATAGCATAGTTACTACAGCTGTTATGGTTCACCACATTCAGACAGTGAAGGATAGACCAGACTTGAAGTTGGATATGGATAACCTAATGCCGTTGTGTAATGAATGTCATAACAAGATACATAGTGAGATGGATAGAGAATAGTAAGTACAGTTAGAACATAGATGAAAAACGGATCACACAGATAGACGTGGTAAGGTTAAAGAGTAGTAGATTGTATGTGAATGTAGGTAAACATCTGTGTGAGTCTGTAAATGAATTTGGTGACGTTTGGGTGATTATAGACAAGGTGATACAGGAAAAATCTGTTGTAATATATAATGATACAGATGGGTGAAAATAGTGAAACAGTAAAAATGAAAATTGTATTATGTAGTATCTATGGGAAAATAAGTCCCTCCATCTGTTTCAACCCGACCGATTTAAAATTAAAATTATACGATGCGAAGTTTTCTTTTCATTTTCCTCGGAAAAATAAGTGTTTCACGGTCTACAAAGCCTGCCATATCAACCTTCTAAAAATTACATGTTAATTTGTCCCTAAAAGTATCTATTCTCATAGCATTATCAATTAAAATTTAATTGTTATTTTCTGTACATAATCAAACAAACAAAATGTAAAAAAAGTAGGTGAAATTATGGGAAGGGGTAGACCAAGAAAATTAACCACAGATGAAACTATAGAATCGAGTCATCTGACTAAAGCTGAAATCGCTCAACGAAAAGCTGAAGAAGCCAGACTAGACGACTTTGATAAAATACAGACTAATCCTCCACACTATCTTCCATACATGGCTAAGATTGAATGGAAACGTGTTATTCCACTGATTCAAGAATTACCAATTGCTGATTTAGATTTAACCTTAGTTGCTTCTTATTGTCAGTTATATTGTCACTGGAGACAACTCAACAATGATCTAAATAAAAATGGTCAGGTTATCGTTTACAAGGATAAAGACGGAATTGAAACCAGTAGAAAACTTAATCCATCATGGAACGCAATGTTAGGTGTACAAAAGGAGCTCAGAGCGTTGTGTGGACAGTTAGGTATGACTGTTAACTCACGCTTACAAATGGTCGTGCCGGAATCAGGGGAAGAAGAGGATGAGTTCATGAAGGTTTTAAAAGGAGGATAAAAGAATCGGGTGAATTAAATGAAGAATATTGATCACACAACTGAATATGCGAAGTCAATAGTCAATGGTGACACATTAGCTGGTAAGTCAGTTATTGCAGCTTGCAAAAGGCATCTTAATGACTTGGACAACTTAAAAGGTTATTACTGGGATTATGAAAAGGCTAATAGGATATTAACCTTTATTGAAATGTTACCAAATACCACAACAGGCAAGAATTTATCATTAGCACCTTTTCAGAAGTTTATTATAGGATCTATATACGGTTGGTATCAAGAAGATACAGGTTACCGTAGGTTTAATAAAGCTACAATATCACTCAGCAGGAAGCAAGGGAAGACACTAATCAACGCAGGAATGGCTATTTTTGAATTGATAGCAGGTGAAAGTCCTTCCATTAATAGACAGATATTCCTGTCATCCAACTCAAGAGAACAATCCATGATTTTATTTAAAATGGTTAAGCAACAGGTGGATGCACTAATGAGTAAATCCCCTGCGATTAGAAAAGAAATACGACAGGTTAGGAATGAAATCACACATAACCCCTCATACTCAATCATCAAGCCCACTAGTGCAGATTACAGCACCATGGACGGTAACGAGGTATCATTTGGTATTATAGATGAGTATGCAGCATCCCCAACAACTAGGCTACTAGATGTTATTGAGTCCTCACAGATACAGTTAGACAATCCACTAATCGTAATTATAAGTACAGCCGGATATGATATCAATGCACCATTTTATGTTGAGCGAAAGTATGCGATTGATATTGCAAATGGTGATGAGGTAAATGACAACTACTTTAGCTACGTTGCCATGCAAGATAGTGAAGATGAAATAAATGATCCAGATACATGGATAAAAAGTAATCCGTTGTTAGAGCTACCTGAGCTGAAAAATAAGATGTTAAAAAATCTTAAACAACAATTAACAGAGGCACAAGCAAAGAATGACACATTAGAATTTAGAATTAAAAACCTAAATTTATACGTGAAAGGCTCAGTCAATAGCTACATTGACGTTGCTGATTGGGAAGCGTGTAAAGTGGATCAGCCAATAAATATACAAGGTAAAGATGTGTATTTTGGAATTGACTTGGCAAGGGCGAATGACCTCGCGGCAGTAAGTATGCTTTATCCTACAGATGATAATAAGCTATACGTGGACAATCACTCATTTGTTGGAACAAAGGGTGGGCTAGAAAACAAGTCGATGCGAGATAAGATTGATTATCAGATGCTGGCCAACAAAGGATATGCAACAATAACTGACTTGGAGAGTGGAATCATTAATTATTCACTTATCATGGACTTCATTGTCAATCACATCAAAGAAAATAATCTCAATGTAAAAGGTGTTATGTATGACAACTGGGGATCAGATGTATTCCTAGCTGAGTTTGAAAAGAGATACGGACATATGGACTTACCATTTGTCGAAGTTGGACAAGGATTTAAGAATCTGTCTGAGCCAATTAAACAGTTTAGGTTAGAAGTTTACGAGAAAAATATCTTACATAACAACAACCCTAACTTAAATATTGCAGTTAATAATGCAATCGTAAAGTACGATAACAACGCTAATATTATGCTTGTTAAAGATAAGGCAAGGGAAAAGATTGATCCAATTGTAGCGCTTGTTACAGCATATAGTCAGGCTATGTTTCATGAATACGACAACAGCAGAGATATGGAAGAATATATACTTTCAGATGACTTTGGATTTTAAAGAAGGTGACAAATTGAATATACAAAGGGTAACAGACGGATTAAAAGCAATCGGTCTTTTTGTGCTGTCAAATTTAATAGCGATATTATTTTTAATTGGATTAGGGTCAATCGTGTATGCAGTGTTTTTAGTATCTACAATATATGGATTAGTTGCTGCAGGTATTGCACTAATACTAGTCGCATTAATCCTGAGTAATGAGCAAAGAGGGTGACGTGAGGAGGTGAATAACGTAAATGAGAATATTCAATCAAAAAGAAACACGTAGCTACACAGAAGAAGAGAAAGAAGTGTTAATAAGCACATTGCCGAACTTTGTGGGCTTGTCGAGTGGTAGTTATACTTCAGCTAAAGCAATTGAGAATAGTGACGTGTTTACAGCTGTGCATATGGTTGCAAGTGATATCGCAAGCCTATCTATTCAGAAGCATGTAAACAATGTCAATGATCCTACAGATAACCTATCCAAGCTGATCAATATTAAGCCTAACCCTTACTATAGTGGGTATCAATTTAAGTTTATATTGGTAGCTAACAGCTTATTGAATGGCGAATCTTTTGCAGAGGTTGTGCGAGATGAAAAGGGTAATATTGTTGAGTTATATCATGTTAAGAATAGTGAGATAAGCTACAAACAAGATGAATCCACTAAATATAAGTTGGTGTACGAGATACGTAATGGAAGCAAGACAAGACGTTTACCATCTACGGATATACTTCACATAAAATTCTTCACGCTCGATGGGATAAAAGGTATTAGTCCACTATGTGCATTGAAAGATGACATGGATACTCAGAGGAATAGTAAGAAATTCTTATCCAACTTCTTTAAAAATGGTACTCAAAATGGTGGAAAACTTATCTATAAAGGTGGAAAATTGTCTGTAGAAGCTAGAGAGAAACTTAAGGAAGAATGGCAGAAGACTAACAGTGGTACAGATCAGGCACATAAAGTTGTCGTATTAGATGAAACCATGGAGTATGAGCCAATTGAAATTGATACTGAAATCCTCAAACTGATTAACACATCGAACCACTCCACAATGCAAGTGGCTAAGGTATTTAAGATCCCCCGGCACAAATTTGGATTAGAGACCGCTAATATGAACACAGAACAAATGTCTATGGATTATCTGGTAAGTACACTGTCCCCATATTTAGAAAGTATTGTAAATGAGATAGCTTTCAAATTGATTCCAGACAATATGCTAGATGTAGTGAGGTATAGATTTAATACTGACAACTATAAGCAAATTGACTCTGAGACTAAGGTCAAGAATACTAAGACACTAGTTGAAACTGGAATATTTAGTCTTGACGATGCACGTGCCGAGTTTGGTAAGGAAGCATTACCAGATGGAATGGGAGACAAGCATTTTGTCAGCTTGAATTATACGACATTGGACAACCTCGAAGATTACCAAATGGCAAAGGCAACGAACCTTCCAATAAGTAAGCCAACAGAAGATGATGGCTTGGAAGGAGGTGACGATGATGGAGAAAGAGATTAGACAGTTAAACGTTGATGAGCTAAGGGTTAAGCAAGAAGATGATAAGCCTACTATTTTTGAAGGTTATGTCAGCAAGTTTAATGAACGCTCACAATTCATGGGATTTTATGAGACTGTACATAGAGATGCATTTAATAGCTCACTTGAATCAGGCAATAATATATTTGCTTTATACAATCATGATGCAGATAAGATACTTGGATCAACAAGAAATGAGAGTTTGAAGCTATCTACAGATGAGACTGGATTACGATTCCAATTACAGCCAAATTTAAACATATCATACGCAAAAGATGTTGCTGAATTGATTCGCTCAGGTGAGATTAGAGGCTGTTCATTTGGCTTTAGAGTTAACAAAGATGAATGGACAACCAAGGATGGGCATGACTACAGGACACTGTTAGATGTTGATCTCATGGAAATTACAGTTACCCCTATGCCTGCTTATGAAAGTAGTGAGGTTAGTTGTAGAAGCTATGAGCAATTTAAAGAAAAACAGAAACAACAGGAACAACGTAACAAAGATTTAGAATTACTAAAATTACAGATGGATTTACTCAAATCAACTTACGACAAGTAGGTTGTTTTTTTATGTCCAAATTTACCAAGAAGGAGATACAAAAATGGATTTGCTAGATGCAAAAATTAAATTAAAAGAAACACGTTCCCTATTTAACGAGAAACGTGATGAAACTGAGGAAGCTATTGAGGCTGGTGATGTTGACAAAGCTAAAGAATTAAAGGCAGAGGTAGATAAGATTCGCACTGATTTGGATGAATTGACTACCAAAGTTGAAGAGTTAGAAGCAGATAAAGACGAGGACGAACAAGAGGAACAAGATGATGAACAAACAGATGAAACAAATACTAACGAAGGTGGAGAAGAAAGAATGGAAAATCGACAAATTTTAGGTGGTAATAATGAAGTAAGTGAGGAAGTACGAGCGTTTCAAAATTTTGTAGAGACACGTGAAATTGATGGTGACAATTTAAAAACTGACTCAGGCTATGTTGTTGTACCAGAGGAAGTGGTTAACAACATCCTAAAAATTAAACAAGCAGAGTTTAACTTAGATAAATACGTCAATGTTAAGCCAGTTGGAAATGGCGCTGGTAAGTATCCAGTTATTCGTGAGGGAGCGGTTCAAGGTTTACCGACAGTAGAAGAGCTACAAGAGAACCCAAAACTTGCTGTATCTCCGTATTTTGAATTGGCATACGACATTAAAACACATCGTGGATTCTTTAGAGTTTCTCAAGAATTAATCGAAGATGCAGCAGTTAACGTGCTTGCTGAGTTGAATGAGTATATCGGTAAACTAGTTGCAGCTACTCGAAACAAAGCTATTTTAGATGCAATTGAAAAAGGAACACAAGGTGAAGGCGGAACAAATGTTAAGTTCAAACGTGTGTCTGCTGAAGGTGTAGATGGAATTAAGGATGTACTTAATTTACAAGTATCACCTAACTATACTAATACGGTTGCTATCATGAACCAATCAGCTTATAACGAGATCGACAAGCTTACAGACCGAAATGGAAGGTATTTACTACAAGACAATATCTCTGCACCATCTGGAAAGCAATTGCTAGGCGCACCAGTCGAGGTCATCAGCGATAAAGTTTTGAAGTCTAAAGCAGACAAGCACCCTGTCATTGTTGGTGATTTGAAATCTGGTATTACCTTGTTTGAACGTAGCCAATATCAAGCTAAATGGGAAGATTATATGCATTTTGGAACAGGTGTAATGGTATCTGTACGTCAAGATTGTCGTATTGCTGATAAAGAGGCTGCAATTGTAATTGACTTCTCTGCACCAGTTGAACAAGAGCCAGAAGAACCAGCAAGTAAATAATCTATCACATTGAAACACAGTAGCCATCTATCATTAGGTGGCTTATTAGTGTTATGAAAGGAGAGGATGTGATTGATGGATTTAGCAATGATTAAGACACATCTAAGGCTTAGTCATGATCTCGAAGATGAATTAGTACAAATGTATATGGAATGGTCTAAAGACACTGTGCTATCCTCTGTATCAACCTCTGAAGACATTGACACAGACTATTTAGAGTCTAATAAGCAATTTCAAAAGGCTGTTATCATGCTGACTAGCTTCTACTATGAAAACAGGTTAACTATATCAGACAAGAGGCACATTGAAATGCCTTATGGTGTATTAGATGCAATCCAGAAACTACGTGGCGACTCTAAGGTATTTTTAGAGGTGACAGAAGATGAAGTTTGATTACTCTAAGTTAAAAACTCCAGTAACATTCTACAAAATGAAATCAACCTCAGAAAATGGTATGCCGTCTAAGCCTAAACCAGTTAAATTTTATCAATGTTGGGCACATATAGAAACTGTTAGTTTAAAGGATTACCAAACTGCTATCAGCAACAATACACAACATCATATCAAGATATTTATTCGTGATTATGATGGAATTGATAACAAAATGCAGGTTAAGTATAACAACAAATTCCATAATATTGTGTCTATAATGCCTAGTTATGGTAACAGTAATTTTACAGTTGTCGTAGCAGAGGCGGTGGATGTATGAGCGTAAAAATTACAGGAGTTAATGAGATTATAGCAGCTTTAGCTAAGAAGGAAGCCGATATACGTAAAGCAGGTTTAAAAGCTAACACAGCTGGTGCTAAGATAGTTGCGGCAGAGTTGGAGAAGACTGTGCCAAGAAGTGGAATAACAGAATCAAAGTTGCCATTTTTGAAGGATACGGTATCTATAAGTAACAACAGAACAGATAGATATACTATGCAATCTTATGTTGCTGTAGGCTTTCCAAAGAGTACAAGTTATCGTGTTCACTTTGTGGAGTTTGGGACAATTAAGCAATCGCCATACGGATTCATGACAAAAACTGTACAAACCACTGCTAAAGATGTTCAAAAAGCTATGATAGCTGAAGTTAAGAAGGTGCTTAGATGAGTGAACAGATGTATTTAAGAGATATAGGAACAGAGGTATATCAGCTAATCGTCAACGATGAACAGTTGAAAGAGTTATTACCAGCAGATCATGTATTTCAATATCACATACCGGAAGAGTTTCAGGAGAAGTCACCTATTGTTCGTATCACAATGATCAATATGCTACCTAACAATTATGCTGACAATGAGCAATTAGCATGGGACTATACGATACAGATTGATGTGTGGAACGAAGGTAGTCCATTCATTATTGCACAGCACATTAACAGGATAATGAAGGGACTTAACTTCCGGCAATCAACTCCGATATTTGAGTTTGATATTGATACAGCAATGCTTAGAGATGGCAGACGATACGAAGGAAAAATAATGATAAATGAAGATATGTAAAAGAAGGATTCACTCAATCGGGTGAGTCTTTTTTATGTAAAAAATTAAAATGAGAAGGAATGATTTAATAATGGCTAAAGAGAAAAATAAGTATTCAGGTAAAGTTGGAATTAAAGGATTTACATACGCTATCCAAAATAGTGACAGCAAAGATGGTGTTACATACGGTGAGCCTAAATACGTTCAATATGTCCAATCAATTGGAATTGAGACTGAGCAAGAAATTGTAAAGGCTTATGGAGATAATACTGTAGCAGAAATGGTTACATCGACTGGGGTAACAACTCTAAACATGGGATTCCATTCACTTCCACTGTCAGTTAAACAGGAATTACTGGGACTGGAAGAAGAGGACGGATTAACCATTCAAAAATCAAATGTAACAGCTCCATACGTGGCAATTGCGCTTGAGCAAACTAAAGCTGATGGATCATCTGAATTCGTTGGATTGACAAAAGGAATGTTTACTCTTCCGGGAACAGAAGGGGCTACAAAAGAAGATACAACTGAGTTTCAAAATGAAGAAATTGAAGGTGAATTCTCAGCACGTCAATTTGATGATATTGCCCAGATTTTTGCAGATGTTCCTAAGGACGATGCAGAAGATTTGAAAGAAAAGTTCATGGCAAAATTATTTCAGACTGAGGTGTCTCCCTAACCCCGATGAGGGCGATGAGGACAAACTTGAAGAAGTTGTAGAGCTTGACACAGAAGAACAATACAATTTACTAGATTGATACAAGGGGGCTACAAAGCCCTCTTTCTTAATGTAAACAATAATGTACACACTATTAAAATAATTACAAAAAATAAGGGAGTATGAAGAAATATGGCTAAGAAAACACTCACATTGGTGACTGGAATTGATGAAGAAAAGAACGAATTGATTACACAGGATTATCCGTATCCTATTTTTGTTAAAGGCAGCTTAGTTAAAAAAGCAATTGATCTAGGTGCCCAATTAGAAAAATTAGGTGAGGAAAATGTAGACAGTGGAATTGTAGATGATCTAGCAGACTTTGCAGTTGAGTTATACAACAAACAATTTACACGTGATGAGTTGATTGATGGTACAGATGCTTCAGATTTGTTTACAAAGCTAACCGGTATTCTAGGCTCAGTAATGGGCGGAGATGAGGGAAACGCTCAGACAAAAAAGTTTATCGAGGAGAAGAAAGCTTAACAGAAGAAGACTTTTCATGGGTTAAGCAGAAAAAAGCTTTTGATGCATTAGTTAAGAATTTGCTAACCGATGGAGGCTATAAAATGCATGAAATTTACGAGATGGATGTCTTTTATTTTATGGATGTCCTGCAAGAAGAAAAAGAAGAGGTGCAAGAACGCTCATTATTTGCAGCGTTTGGCAAGTAGTAGCTACTCAATTTTATTGGGTGGCTATTTTTATTTTATCACAAGAAAGGAGGGCGTTAAATGGCAAGCCCTATTGGTGATATGATAATCAAGGTTGATTTAGACTCATCTGGTGTAAACAAATCCATGACAGGGATAAATCGACAGTTAAAAAGTGTTAACAGTGAAATGCGAGCCAACTTATCTTCATTTGGTAGAGCTGAAAAGTCTACTGAGAAATATGGAGTTAAGATTGATGGCTTAACAAAAAGACAAAAACTACAAAAAGAATCAGTAGAACAAGCTAGAAAAGAATATCAGGAAATGGTTAAACAGCATGGAGAAAACTCTGCAAAGGCTGAAGGAGCAGCAATCAAGCTTAATGAACAAATAGCCTTGTATGAAGAGACTGGACGAGAGTTATCCAATTTGTCATCTGAGTTTGAAGAGTTTCAAAGGCAACAAGAGATACAAGCATCCAAATGGCATAAAGTGGGCTCAGCATTAGATGGCATTGGAGACAAGATGCAGGCTATTGGTGGCAAAATGCAGGATGTCGGGAAATCTATGTCGATGAAAATAACGGCTCCTATTGTTGCGTTAGGTGGATTGGCAGTTAAGACTGGGTTGGACTATGAGGCTAGTATGAGTCGGGTAGCGGCTACAAGTGGCGCTACTGGTAAAGACTTGGATAACTTGAAGGATAAAGCAAGGGAAATGGGTAGAACCACACAATTTAGTGCGAGTGAATCAGCAGAAGCTATGAATTTTATGGCTATGGCAGGTTGGGATGCTGAAGAAATGATGGGCGGTATCTCGGGTGTAATGGACTTAGCGGCTGCATCAGGTGAAGATTTAGCATCTGTGTCAGATATTGTAACTGATGGACTTTCAGCATTTGGATTACAAGCAGAAGACAGTGGAAGATTTGCAGATGTATTAGCTTCAGCGTCATCCAACGCAAATACTAACATAGGTATTATGGGTGAAAGCTTCAAAAACGTAGCACCTGTTGCAGGGGCTATGGGATATAGCATAGAAGATACATCGGTCGCACTAGGACTCATGGCAAATGCTGGTATCAAAGGATCTAAAAGTGGTACAGCATTGCGTAACATGATGACCAATCTTGCTAAGCCTACTGATCAGATGAAGGGTGCAATGGATGAACTAGGCTTATCTCTGAAAGATAGCGATGGAGAAATGAAGTCGTTTGATGATATTATGCAGGATTTACGTGGCTCATTTGCGGATTTAGATGAGGGACAAAAAGCACAATATGCCTCAACTTTATTCGGTAAAGAGGCTATGTCGGGTGCATTAGCAGTTATTAATGCTTCAGAGGAAGATTATAACGATTTAGCAGGTGCAATTGATAACTCAGAAGGTGCAGCTAGTGACATGGCTGATATCGTAAACGACAATTTAAAAGGGTCGTTAAAAGAAACAATGTCAGCAATTCAAGACTTGGGTATATCCATCTACGAGATACTTCAGCCTGCTTTAATGAAGGTATCGGAAAAGGTGAGAGAGGCTGTCAATTGGATTAACAACCTATCCCCAGCAATGAAAACGACAATAGTTGTATTAGCAGGAATTGCAGCAGCAATCGGGCCTGTTTTATTGGGATTAGGCACGCTAATCAAAACGTTTGGGTTAATCACCTCAACCATAGGTGTCGCTATGAAAGGAATAGTTGGCATGGGTGGTGCAATGACATTGCTGAGTAACCCTGTGGGATGGGTGATAGCAGCAATAGCAGCACTTACAGCAGGATTTGTATTATTATATAAAAAATCCGAGACATTCAGAAACTTTATACATAAATTAGGTGCAACTCTAAAACAAGTTTTCCACACGATTATGGATGCAGTCCAACCTATGATAGATAAAATAGTAGGTTTCTTTCAGGATAATATTCCCAAGCTCATAGAGGGTGTCAAAAATTTATTAAGTAGTGTGGCAAAGTTTATAAAGCCAGCAATTGATGGAATCGTATCATTTTTTCAGGGCATCATTTCGACACTGAAATCCTTCTGGGATAAAGAAGGAAAGCAAATTATGAAGGCTGTACAGAACATAGCTGACTTTATAATTGGTTACTTTAAGTTTGCTTTTGGGATTTGGGAATCGATAGTAAAATCCTTGTGGACAGTGGTTAAATGGGCATTTGATAAGATACTATCAATCATTGATTTCATCATGCCAGCAGTGCTTTTTATTATAGAAACCGTGTGGGGTAATATCAAGGGTGTTATATCAGGCACACTAGATGTGATTATGGGTGCAGTGAAGGTATTCTCAGGCATGTTTACTGGTGACTTTTCCAAAATGTGGGAAGGTGTCAAACAAATGTTCACAGGCGCTATCAAAGCAGTCTGGAATTATATTCAATTGTTATTTATAGGTAGAATCCTTAAGGCAATAGGAAGCTTTGTAAGCCTATTTAGTGGACTCATTAAAAGCATGTGGACAGGTATAAAGTCTGTATTTTCTACGGTCATAAAATGGATAGTAGAATTTGTTAAAAATCGCTTTACGGCAATGGGTAATACGATTAACACAATCACAACAACAATCAGAAATATTATTTCCAAAATATGGAATGGAATACTTTCATTCTTCAAAACGGTAATAAAGGGTATTGTCGATTTTGTGAAGCAACGATTTACAAATTTGAAAAATAATACTACAAATATTTTCACTGGCGTACGTGACATGGCTAAACGAGTCTGGAATAAAACGAAAGATAACATTGTCAATCCCATCAAAAATGGCGTTAACTGGGCGATTAAGAAATTTAACGGATTCAAAGATAGCGTGACTGAAACTTTTAAAAATATCAAGGATAACGTATTTGGTTATGTTTCCGATATGATTCAGAAGGTCAAGGATATGCCGGGCAACATGAAGGACAACATTGTCAAAGGCGCTGGAAAAGTGAAGGACGGCATGTTGGAAATTGGACGTAAGATGGTTGACGGAATCGCAAGCGGAGTAAATGGAGTAATTTCTGCTGTTGAATGGGTGTTGAAGAAGTTTGATTCTGACAAAACACTAGGTAGATGGAAACCAGCCGATACATTTAAGTGGTACGCTCACGGCACAAAAGGAGCACATCCCGGAGGCCCGGCTGTTGTAGGTGATGGCAAAGGCTCAAACGCAGGTTCTGAATTGATGCAAGATCCGAAAGGTAATTTTTCATTAAGTCCTGCTAAACCAACATTAATCCCAAACATGCCAAAGGGTACCCAAGTATGGTCTGCAACCGAAACAAGGGAAGCATTAACTCCTCAATATGCTTGGGGTATAAATTTCAAAGACGTTGCTAAAGCCTTAAAGCTTGGAGGAGAAGCTATGACTTACTCCGATTCCAAGACTAATAGAGTACTAGGAAAAGCGGCGGAAGGAATCGGAACAGGAATAGACGTTTACACTGATGCACCCAAGACGTTACTAAATGCAGGGTTAAAAGCAATGGGTGTAGAGGTACCTAATTTTCCTGCTGCAATCGGTGATATGGCTAAAGGAGGCTTCAATTACGCTAAGAAAAAGGCTGTCAGTTTTATAAAGAGAACACAAGATGATGAATTAGAAAGTGTTGCCAGTCCTGTGTCTGGTGGAGCTTCTGCTTGGAGATCTCATATTAAAAAAGCCGCAGCAAGAATGAATGAATCTATAACAAATACTCATATTAATGGTATTATCGCTCAAATCAATCGTGAGTCTGGCGGTAATGAGAAGATCACACAATCACCTCAAGTTGTAGACGTTAACACATTAGCAGGGAACCCTGCACGAGGTTTATTGCAGTATATTCCACAAACTTTTGCTGCATATAAAATGAAAGGCCATAACAATATTTACTCAGGTTATGATCAGTTGCTAGCTTTTTTCAACAACAAAAATTGGAGAAAAGATTTACCATATGGCACACGAGGGTGGGGGCCTACTGGTGTACGTAAGTTTGCTACTGGAGGCTTAATTAAAAAGAAACAGTTAGCAATGTTGGCTGAAGAAGGGCATCCGGAAATGGTCATTCCCACAGATCCTAAGCGTAGATCAGATGCTATGAAGCTACTAGCGTTAACTGGCAAGATGCTGGGTGTAGGTGAAGATGATAGTGGAAGCGTTAGACCAAATAGATTACCTAATGTTAGACAAAGAGACAATAGCAGTCAAAGTGATGAGATTGCATATCTGAATAAGAGTGTAGAGTTGCTAACAGAAATGATGGGGCACTTAGTAAATGGCAAAGGGTTTAAAGACATTAATCAGCATATTACCATAAACAGTCCTGATGCAACATCGCCAGCAGACAATGCAAGAAAAATTAAACAAGCTAGTCGTCAATTAGCAGCAGAATGGAGGTGATAGATAAATGAGACGATTGACTTATGAAAACAGTCGAGGTGAACAGGTTGAGTTTTATCTGTCACCTCTGATCATTGAATCATTAGAAGGAATTGGCGAGGTTGATGCAGACATACAAAGTCAGCAGTCACCTTATCAAGACGGAGATAATTATATAGATACATTATTACAACCTAGATTTATTGAGTTAGAAGGTTCTATTTTAAAGACTGATCTAACAGATATCAAACAGTACAGGAAGCATATATTACGTGTATGTAATCCAAAGCTGGGATTGGGTAAGATTACACTAGAATTAGATGGCGATATTAAGGAGATAATGGGAGTGCTTGATGGCTCACCAGTATTTCCAGAACGCTCACAGGATGTATGGCAAAAGTTTATGATCGATTGGAAGTGTCCTGATCCATACTGGAAGGATCTGAATAGCACTTCTAAGCCATTGCAGTCTTATGTAGGCAATTTTAAGCTACCAACAACCTTTCCTATTCAATTGGGGATAAGTGGTGACAGGACACTGTTAATCAATGAAGGTGATGTACCAACTCCAGTTAGAATTGATGTCAGCGGACAAACAACAAATCCACAAATCATCAATAGAACAACAGGAGAATATATCAGAATTAACCGTACAATCGCAGATGACGAAATACTACATATCAATACAGCAAGTGGACAACAACGCGTGGAAGTATATCGAGACAATACGATTGAGCAGGGATTTGGATATTTGGATCATAACTCTGAATTATTTATGTTAGAAGTTGGAGAAAATGAGATTGAACATATTGCGGATGCAGGCAATGCTAAAGCAATGGTAGCTGTTAGTTGGCAAAGCAGATATACAGGAATGTAATAGTAACGCAGAAGCACTCCATTCGGGGTGCTTTTTATATTGAGAAAGGAAATGATTAGATGGAAAAAAGTTATTTTTTCGATAGTACAGAAGATGACCAGCGAATTTATCAAGCAGCAGACTTTGCAAGATTCCATGCTCAAATTATCGGCAATGGTGTATCCAATACAACCAATTTACCCGACCTCACTGTATCAGCAAAAACAAACATGGATGTATCTTTAGGTGCTGGCTACATGTTCGCAAATGGGTACATGTACGAAAACTCATCCACAATGAACATGAAGCATGATATCGCTGATCCAAATAATGATCGCATAGATAGAATTGTTATTAGGTTTGATAATGATCCTGCGGAAAGGAAAATATATGCAGTGATTAAAAAAGGGACAGCAGCAAGGAATCCAGCACCTCCATCTGTTTCACGTACTAGCTATGTGCATGAGATGAGTGTAGCGCAGATAAGAATTAAAGCAGGTAAATCATACATTGAACAGTCTGAGATTACTGATGAACGTGCTAATGATGATGTGTGTGGGTTTATTCCATTGCATAATATCTATAGAGGGATGCAGATTAACGAATTGGGCATGGTTACAATGCCAAATCAGTCATTTATTAAAACCCAGAATAATAATGAGCAAACGCTCGGAAATGATGAATCATTAAGCTCCGCAACTCCAATAAAATTTGGAAATATAATTGAGGATAAACAAAATGAGGTAAGTAGCGATTCTCAATTTACAGCAAAAGCAGATGGAGTCTATAATTATTGGGTGGAGGTTGCGTTTGACAATGGTGTTATGCCAGCAAACTCGGAGCTGCACATTTACGCTTTTGTGAATGGCAAGGAAGGTTTCCCTTTGGGCACGAAATTATTCAGTGATCCAAAGGATAATTTTATGGTAGTGAATGGATTTGACAGCTTAAGCAAAGGCGATAAGGTTGATTTTAGAGTTACATCTTATCAGCTAAGTGGGAATGTTGGTACAAGGTTTTCGCGCGTTCGTGTTGCGAAGTTGGCATAAGGAAGGTGAATTATATTGAAAATGCCTATACGTGTTTACAATGAGTTTTTAGATTTACTATCGGAAACGGACAGTTATCAGTCATTACAGTTTAAACGAAGTTTTCACAGTGTTGGAGACTTTGAGCTGCATATAAACCGATATATGCACGGTGCCGACAACTTCCAAAAGGGTAACATTATAGCACTTAACAAGCAATCAAACAAAGTGGGTATAATCTTATCAAAAGAAATAGAACTGGATGAGAGTGGTAAAGAAACGGAGAATTTCAAATTAACGGGTTCTACACTTGATGCCGTGATGAACAGACGTATTACTGTACCACCTGCTGATGCATCGCACGATAAGAAAAGTGGAAGTGCTGAAACAGTTATGAAGCATTACGTATATAACAACTTTGTAATTCCTGAAGATCGTGAGCGTATATTAGATATCCTTGAGATAGCACCAAGTAAAAACAGAGGTAAACAAGTAACTAGAGAGTCACGTTACAAAGCTGTTTCTGATGAGTTAGAAGCAATATCCATTGAATCTAACTTAGGTTGGGGAGTATTTGCAGATTTTAACACTAAGAAGCTTATTTTTGATTGCTTTGAATCAAAGGATTTAACACAAGATAACCCCCAAGGTAATTCACCAGTATTCTTTTCACCAGAATTTGAGACAATTAAATCTCAAGGCTTTATAGACAGTGACTTAGATTTAAGAAATGTTGGTTATGTAGGTGGGCAAGGTGAAGGTAAGGATAGAAAGATTGTAACCATTGGTGATACTGGTGGTTGGGAGCGTATGGAAACATTCGTTGATGCAAGAGATGTGGGTACAGAGGATGAGGACGAGGAAGAAGAGTTAACCGAAGAAGAAATTGTAGAAATGCTTACTGATCGCGGTAATGAGAAGCTAAGTGAAATGGAAACAGTTTTTTCACTTGAAGCCCAAATACTAACTCCGGTTACTAGGTTGTCATATGATGAAGATACTCAAAACAGTATGCAAAAACAAGTAACACCATTTCAGTATGAACGGGATTTCGACTTGGGTGATAAAGTACAAGTTGTTAACAAATCATGGGGACTAACCATGACTGCACCTATCACCGAGTTTTTGGAGGTTCATGAGCAGAGTGGATTTAAGCTTGAAGCAACATTTGGTCAATCAAGACCAACACTTATCACTAAGATTAAAGATAAGTTTGATGAGTTAGAAGGCATAGAAAAGCAAGAAGCACCCACAATGGTAGCTGTTGAGAAGATGAAGGAAGCTATCAACTATTCGGACGATAAATTATCAGAAGAAGAGCGCAAACGAATCGAACAAGCAAAAGCCAACTTGGAATCCTCTAAAGAATATGCTGATGAGCAAGATGTAGTGTATGATGACATAGCTAAAAAAGATGCAAGCGATAAGTCTGAACAGGCTAAAGAGCACGCTAATGAACAAGATATCATTTACGATGGTATAGCCAAAGAAGATGCTAAGAATAAGGCTAATCAAGCTGAATCTAATGCAAACAACTACACTAACACAGTTGGCGATGAGCTGCGCAAAGGCATAGAAAACACATTAGATGCAATTGATGTAGCAATGAAGCTTGTCGATGCCGATATGGATAGAATAGAAAATGAAGTTATACCAGAAGTTGAACAAACCATCAAAGAAAATAATATCCCCAAACAAAATAATCCTCCTGAAACTATTCCAGAAAGTGGTCTATGGTGGGACACTTCAGTTAAGCCGTCAAGACTTAAGAGATGGGATGATTCAACTGAACAATGGTTTCCACTAGCTCCTACAGATGAAGAGGTTGACAGCCTAATACAAGGCATGAGAGACGAAGCAATCCAAGCAGGTAAGTCTTATACTGAGGAAGAGATACAAGCCACTGAGAAAGCTATACTGGATGAATTGAAGAGTCAAACAGGTGATATCAATGAACATATTGAAAGCCTTGACGAGCTTGCAGATAGCCTTAAAGATCGTGCCAATCAGATTGATGAATTGATCAATGAACAAGGCGATAAGATTAGCAATATGGAATTGGATATTGATGAAGTAGACAATAAAATCACAGCCACAGTGGAAGATATCGAGCGTATAGATGATGTTACTAATGCCAACTCCACCCAAATCGGAATCCAAGCCGGACTCATTTCTGCCAAGTTAGATTCCTCTACTTACAAGACTGATAAAAGTGGAATTTTATCTGAAATTGAAGCCAATAAAACAGCGATAACAGCGACTTCTGAGCAGGTAAATTTGAGAGTTACCAAGGAAGAGTTTGAAAAAGGTATTGATGGAATTGAAATTGGTGGGCGGAACTTAATTAGTTCTCACCCAGATAATTGGACTGGCGCTCCCAAGCTAGAAATTGTCAGTGATAATCATTTCGTTGTGTTAAACCCCGAAAATACAACTTGGGGAAGAGCGGAATCGCAAAGGGTATTGGTGAAAGATGGGGATACGGTAACAGCAGGTATTGAGTTGATTGACTATGAGGGAAGAATAAGCTTTCAAATTAGGAATGTAGATGATAATAGAGCACCCGCTTCTATGTGGTTCGACAAGGGGGACAAACAGAGAAGACACTCACACACCTGGACAAACGATACAGGGGTGGACGTAAACATTGCGATATGGGTAACAGTGTACGGCGATTCCTCGGGCAATGACGGACAACAATATGTCGAAGTAAAAGAGGCAAAAATTGAAAAAGGTAACAAAGCTACCGATTGGACGCCTGCACCTGAAGATACATCTGAGCGCATCTCTAAAACAGAAGCAGATATTTCAATATTAGCGGAAGGCATCTCACTCAAGGCAGAAAAAGATGAAGTCTACACTCGCTCACAGATTGATACCAGCTTAGGTAAAAAGGTGAATGAATCAGTCTACAGTAAGAAAGTTGGTGAATTGACCACCTCAATTAATGGAATTAGCGGACGTGTAAGTGATGTATCCTCTATTGTAGATAAAAATACAGGAGATATAAAATCAGCCAATTCACAGATTTCAGCATTAGATATCAAAGCTGGAAAAATTGAGTCAAGTGTGAGTGACATCAGTAGTGATTTAACATCTGCTAACAAAGCTATTTCCAAAGTGGAGCAGCGAGCAGGTAGTATTGAGTCCTCTGTTAGTAAGATTGAAACTGATGTGAGTGGTCTAGAAGGGGAAATGACTGCTGTTCGGACGGATATTAGTCAAATGCCTGATAAGATCGAATTTGCTGTCAGTGAAGGTATTGATGGCTTGGATATTGGCGGGAGGAATTTAATTTTTAATAGTGACTTCTCCAATAAACTGCAACACTGGAGAATATCAGATTCAACTTACGCAATAGATGGAAATGAGATAACCGTGACCAGTGAAAAAAACGGCTCTTGGCCGCGTCTTCACAGTAGGTCAGCTTCCTTACATCATTTAAAAAAAGGGAGTACTTATACGATATCCTTTGTAGCAAAAGGAGACCCTGGGGGTTCTAATACCGTTAGAATTGCAACAACGAGTGGCAATAATAGGATTTTTCGATCTCCCACAATTGATTATAATCCTGAAGAATGGCAGTATTACGAATTCACGTTTACAGCGGAGAATAATGCCAACCAAGACACTCAATTAGGGTTCTGGATTGACGGGAACAAGACAGGTGTTCAAAGAACTAGGAGTTTCAAAGATATCAAGCTTGAAAAAGGTAATAAAGCCACCGACTGGACACCCGCGCCTGAAGATGGAGTCAATAAAACTAATGTTTTATCTAGTATAAACCTGAGTAAAGAAGGTATTAAAATTGAGGGCGATAAGATTGACATCAAAGGTCTAGTCTCATTCATCAACTCAGATGGATCAGCTGGTACAGCCATAGATGGCAGCACTTTAGTCTCTGGTAGTATTACAGCTAACGAACTGAATGTAAATAACATATTCGGTAACTCAGCTGTAATCGGAAAGATTCAGTCCGACTCTGTGCTAACTGCTAACTTATCAGCCTCACAGATAACCACTGGAACATTTGATGCGGGCAAAGCTAGCATTATTAATTTAAGTGCCTCCTCTATCATTTCTGGTGAAATAGACGCTGCCAAAGTTAACATCAGAAACCTAAATGCTGAAGAGATTAAAACAGGTGTTTTAAAGGGTGTGGATATTACTGGTGTTAATATAACTGGTAGTAAACTGGTTAGTGCGTTGGACGCTGACAATTATACTGAGATAACTGGCGGGATTTTTGAGTCTCGTGGAATATACTCTAGGTCATGGCAAGGCACCACTAAAAAAAGTGATGTTAGAATGATGTTTGAGAGCGGATACCTGCGCGCCAGAAACGAAACTGAAGATCACTCGCTATACTTTTCCGATTTTGGGATTTCTACCTATGCTAACGGCTCTGGCGACCAAGAAGAGGGTACAGCGAATGTTTCATCTGGGTCAATTATTTTTCGAGACAGAACCTACAGTTCGGCAAATAGTCTTTTAATGCACTCACATTATGGGGCTGTAGCTTTAAGATCTGAATACAACACAGTATTCGTACACGGTGCAAACTCTGTAAACCTAGACAGCGACACTTCAAGTATTTATATGAGACCCATGAAAGAAAATAGAGCAGGAACCAACGAATTTAGGTTTTGGGTTAAGAACAACGACAGTGAGTTTTACACTGATGGCGTTTTAACCTATGGAAACCCCTCTAGCCAGACCTTTGGGTCAGGATTACGATTTAGCAAAGAAAGTAATGGGAACACTGTATACGCGACAAATCACAATGGAGACATCGACTCAGGCAATTTCCGTGCCGATCGCTTCATTGGCAACCTAGAAACCTCGACTGATAATGCCTACGTGCTCGTTAATGATAGGCTAAGAGTAACAGATAAGAGCGGATACAATAACGGGAGTCCTAATTATAAGGGGATACAAGCACATGAGTTGATGGCTAACAGTTTGAGAGTTAATTCTGGAAACCTGTTTTTGGGAACTTCCACTGGAGAAGTTCAAGTAACAAACAACCTCCTATACAACGGTGGTGACATAGGATATAGACCATTAAAAGCGTCTAAGGTAGTAGAGACTTCAAGTGAAAAATACAAGCGTGACATACGCAAATTTGATGATAGTGCGCTTGATTTAATTAACCAGTCTGTGATCTATGACTATCAGAAAGATGGCTCGGAGGATAGAGAAATCGGATTAATTATTGAACGTGAAATGCCTAGCTGTATTGTCTATGGGGATGATGCGGTCGATGGATATTCTATGCGGTCACTGTCATGGAAAGCCATACAGGAGTTGTCTGAAAGAGACGATGAGAAAGATAAAAAAATCAGATTGCAAAATGAAAAAATATTGCAATTGAAGGCTAGAATTGAAAAACTGGAAGAAATATTGAGATGAGTAAAGAGCGACTACTGTGTTAGTTGCTCTTTTTTCTATCAAAAAGAGAAAGGGTGGTTAGGTGAATATTCCTAAAATATATAATGACCCTGTTGTCGCTAGGATGCGCAGCGGGAGAGCGGGGTCACCGTTTAACGGCAAAACAATAAGGAGATGGATAAAGTATGCAAGTAAAAATTAAAAATCATTTATTAGAGCAGTCCATTGGGCTGCTTTTTAATTTGTCATTAAAAGGTAAGCAATCACGACATCGGACTAAGTTTGTCAAACAACTAAACGAACGATTACAAGAAGTAGCCGAACAGGAGAAAGAAGTTATCAAGGAAAATTGTCACTTAGATGATGAAGGAAATCCTAAGACAATTAATGATGGTAAGACTTACGATGTAAAAGATATGGATGCATTAGTTAAGGATAAACAGGAGTTGTTAAATGAAGAAATGGTTATTGACGGTGGGGACAGTCAGTCTATGTTGATGACTATTAGAACTGTCTTAGATGAATGTGATAAAGAATTTAGCGGTCAGGAAGCCGTACTGTATGAGTATTTATGTGAACAATTTAAAGTGGATGAAGACATAGAAAATACTAAAGAAAAGGATGATCAATAATGGCTAAAATCACAGTGAAGATGAATGATGGAACAACTCAAATTGTAGAGGTGGCAGATTATGATGCACAAGAAATTGCAGATATGTTGAACGACAATCAAAACAACATGTGTGCGATTGGAACTGGTGCTAGTGCAGTTGTGGTGCAACGTTACTCAGTGGTTAGAGTGACTCCAGTTGATTTAGTAGACGATTCTGACGATGAAGACGGCAGCCTTTAATTAGGTTGCTTTTTTTATTTAGGAGGGTTGAATTTGCCAGAGCGAAACGAATGGTACAACAATAAACAACTTTTCGAGCAAATTATAGCAATGCAAGAAGAGTTCCACGGTCTCAGAGGTGAAATGCGTGAGACACGGATGTTAATGAAACAATACAACGGATTGCGAGAAGAGATAGGTATCGTAAAAGAAAAGGTTGAACAAATGGAATTTGAGCAACAAGGCAGAAACTCAGTTGGTGCAGCTATCCGAAATTGGGGTGGATGGATTTTTGCTTTGATTACTTTAATTGTTTTATTAATTAAGTTTGGGGGTGGTATGTGATGAATAAAGGAATGATTATCAGAGCTGCAGTGTTAGTAGTGGCTTTACTCAATCAGATACTGGTTATGGCAGGACTTAATCCACTTCCGTTTGAAAATGAAGAATTGGAAATGGGATTGACAGCAGTATTTACAGTCGCAGCTACATTGTGGAATTGGTTTAAGAATAACTCAGTAACTAAAGAAGCAAAGGAAGCAGACGAGTATTTAGCTGAGTTAAAGGAAATCAAGAAGCAAAACAAGCAAGCATAATTACATAAATTTACATAATTTTAGGATTGTCATTAATTTGGCAGTCCTATTTTTTATGGGAAAATGAGGAGAATGTTAAATGGTTAAAATTGCAATAGACGCTGGACATGGTGGTTTCGGGGTAACGCCGGGCAAAAGAACGCCAGCAGGAGAATACGAATGGGATTTCAACAATAAGGTTGCTATTGCAGCAATCAATCGTTTGAAACAATACAAAGGCGTGCAGATTCTTCGACTGGACGATCCAAGTGGAAAAACAGACATCTCTTTAACAACTCGCACAAATAAAGCGAATAACTGGGGCGCAGATATCCTTGTCTCTTTTCACCATAATGCTAACACAGGTGTGTGGGGTAGTTGGACAGGAACTGAGACGTACACGTACAATGGATCGCACCCTAAAGCAGAGAAATTAGCGCGCGCCGTCCAGAATAACGTATTGAAAGCATATGGACTGCGAGACAGAGGGTTGAAGAAGGCTAACTTCCACATGCTGAGAGAGTCGGGAATGCCAGCTATTTTAGTAGAGGGTGGCTACATGGATTCAAATATTGACATCAAAAAGCTGCGCAATAACAAAGTGCTTGAGAATGCTGGGCATAAAGCTGCTGATGGTATGGTTGAATACTTTGGATTGAAGAAAGGGTCTTCTAGTTACACTCCGCCTAAGTCTACACCTTCTAAACCTTCACAGAACACCTCTAAACCTTCTACAGGTGGCAGTATAGTTGACTGGATGAAATCTAAGGGTATGAATTCAAGCTACTCTAATCGTGTTAAATTGGCTAAACAGTATGGCATTAAAGGCTACTCTGGAAGTCCAAAGGATAATACAACCTTATTAGCTAAACTAAAAGCAGGTAAGCCATCTACAGGCTCATCTGCAAGTGGAAGCCTAAAATCTAAGGTTAATGGTTTACGATTTTATAATAAGCCTTCATGGTCAGATAAGGATGTTGTGGGCACAGTCAATAAAGGTATTGGATTCCCGACAATCGTTAAGAAAATGAAGGTAGGAAATGGACATCAATATCAGGTTAAGAATTCTAAAGGCGCTATATATTACATCACAGCTTCATCTAAGTATGTTACAACTAGCGGTAAATCATCATCTAAGCCAAAGCCGAAAGCTCCATCGTATAAAGTTGGCAGCAAAGTAAAGATTAAATCAACTGCCAAAAAATATACAACAGGTGAGAATATACCTGCAAGGTTTAAAGGTAAGAGTTATACAATTCAACAGGTAAAAGGGAATCAGATATTGCTGAAAGAATTATACAGCTGGGCTTATAAGAAGGATTTAAAATAACATTAAAGGGTACACATTCATTAAGTTGGGTGTGTACCCTTTTTTGCGTTTAGACATGTTATTTTGTTTAAATATTCCACTTGAAAGAAAGCAAATCTCCCTATATAATAAGAACAAACGTTTCGTGAGGAGTTTGATATTATGAATGTAAATGACAGAGGTACAAAGAAATGGTCATCGATCATGTTACCTGAACATGTAGACGCATTAAAGCAGGTATTTGCAGAACAAGAATATAAGGAAAAGCCAATACTGGATGATCAGCAGAAGGTTGAAATTGATTTAAAGCTGCAGATTGCAATACAAAATGATCTACCAATAGAGGTTGAGTATTTTAAAGATCATGATTTCCACAAGATCAAGGATAAAGTATTGACTATCGATTCATTGAATAGATATTTAAGACTAGAAAAAATTGATAAGTTGCATTTAAATGATATAATAGATGTACAAATATTATGATATTTAAATGGAGTTGATCAAATGGAATGGACACTACCTCCGCAATCAGCTAATGGACAATATAAGTTAGTTGCGACTGATAAAATAAATAGTGAAATCTATTTAGTCTTAATTGGTGATAATATAGGCGCAGTTAAGTGTAGTCTTGATACTATCCAAGATCATTCATGTGAGAAATTGCAGGAATACATTTCATCCTTATTACCTGAAATAAAAACTGGATTATATAATCCTTCATTAAATTAGGCTAGTATTATCAATCGGTAATACTAGTCTTTTTATGTCCATTATCTCTACTAAGCATAGATCAACAATCCTAAGACATAGTTACTTCAGACTACATTATATTACATTAGGATAATTCTGATAAAATGAGCAAAATTTCCAGTGATGTGGTAAAATATACCTAATATAATTGAAGTTAGGGGCGATAATCTTTGAAAAAGTTTGTAGTAGTATTGGCATTATTAATGTTTATTTTAGTAGGTTGCAGTGTTAAATCAGAATCCTCATCAGACGAACAAAATGAAGAACCTTCCACTTCCGATGATGAGAAGTTTTTAGGTTGGATACAAGATTATTATAGTAAATCCGACTACAAGCGTATATTGAGAATAAAAGAACAGGAATATAATAAACTAGAAGACGAAGAAGTAATAGAGGAAGTACATGAATTAATTAATGATTCTGTTTTAAAAATTTTAAATGGTGAAGGTATCGGTGAATTTGAAAGTTTATTTTTTATTTTATACGAGCCAAATTCAAATCAAATAAAATACGATGATTTTCTGACAGATGAAGTTAGACAAAAAGTTATTGAAAAAGTAAATCCTATACATTCTGTTATTTTAGAGGAAGGCTTAGACGTGGAATTTTTAGAAGAATATAATGAAGATGTAAAAAGACTGGCATTAAAATCTGAAGCAATAACTTGGTTAGGTGATAATAATGTTAGTTATGATTTTATCCATGACACTTGTACAGGATTGTTGGTTATAAATGATGATAACACTATATTTGAATTTGAAAATTTGAAGATTAGGAGAATCTTTAAATTAAAGGATGAGAATGGTAATGTAATAAATCCTTATGATCCTCTTGAAGAGGTTGCTTCCAAACTTTCTGAAATTAATAAGCAAGAAGCGAAAGAATCCCTAGATGAACTCAGAAAAGAACAAGAGGAAAGTAAAAAAATAAGGATTGGTATGTCAAAAGACGAAGTATTGAGTAGATGGGGAGAACCTAAAGACGTAAATAAAACAATTACAGTAAACTATGTTAAAGAACAATGGGTTTATGCTGGTAATACATACTTGTATTTTGAAGATGGCATTTTAACAACAATACAAAACTAACCAGTCCAATCACATTTTAAATTAAGAGGGTTGCTAAAGTGCAACTCCTTTTTTGTTCAAATATTTTGTGTGCAATCTATTCTTAATTTTTCCTTCCATTATATATAGTGTAAAAACTAAGAGAAAAATTAATTGAATTTGAAGAAGTGGTGGACAGGTACTATTATTCTATGGTATATTTTACTTAACAGAAAAAATGGGCGGATAGATGGTTAGAAGCCTGTCATATCAATGCTTCGTACTTTAATGATGCAAATGGGCCAAAAACCATCGCAGAAGAAAATCAATCAAATGATGCGTGCAATGAATAATCAAAACCAATCCGGTAAATAAAATACAATTATTGACATAAA
>Ga0079226_10000203_pt1 | contig 39474 bp, 38 predicted proteins | sample Poulit2014_FD_76345 | JGI IMG/M metagenome (GOLD analysis project Ga0079226, IMG submission 76345) | Agricultural soil microbial communities from Georgia to study Nitrogen management - Poultry litter 2014 | ecosystem: Environmental > Terrestrial > Soil > Agricultural land | place: USA: Georgia...
AACACGAGTATTCATTTCCAAGAAGTAAAAGTTTTCTTCTTGATCAACTAGGAATTCTACCGTACCGACACTCCTATATTGTAAGCTCTCTGCAATTAATACAGCTACTTCGCCCATTTTCTTACGAGTATCCTCTGATAAGAATGATGATGGAGCCTCTTCAAGGACTTTTTGATTTCTTCGTTGGATTGAACATTCTCGATCAAATAGGTGAACTACATGACCAAATTGATCAGCCATAATCTGAAATTCAATATGACGAGCATTTTCAATTAGCTTTTCTAAAAACATGACGCCACTCCCAAAGAATGCTTCCGCTCTTTTTGAGTTATTAGTAAAAGAATCTAATAACTCTTCATCATTATTTACGATTTCCATTCCAATTCCCCCACCACCGGCAGAAGCTTTAACCATGACAGGATACCCTAATTTCTGGGCAGTTTTTAGTGCTTCCTTTTCAGTTGTAACAGCACCTTCCGAGCCAGGTATAATGGGAACGTTTATATTCTTCATTATTTCACGGGATGCAACTTTATCACCCATCTTCTTGATAATTTCACTCGATGGACCAATAAAAATGATATCCTCCCTTTCGCAGCGATCAACAAAATCAGCGTTTTCACTTAAAAAGCCATAGCCCGGGTGCAAAGCATCGACTTTTGCCTTTTTAGCTATCTCTATAATTTTGTTGACATGTAAATAACTTTCATTGACTGGAGCCGGTCCTAGCAAATAAGATTCATCAGCCATCTTAACATAATTTAATTCTTGATCTGCCTCTGAATAGATTGCGACCGTTTTAATATTTAATTCCTTACATGCTCTTATGACTCTTTCTGCAATTTCTCCACGATTTGCTATAAGCACTTTTTTAATCATTTATTTCATCCTATCTATTGAATGATTATTTAACAGCCTAACTGCCTTGCAATGACTAATCGCTGAACCTCTGATGTTCCCTCTCCAATTACGAGTAATTTTGCATCACGTAAAAATCTCTCTACCTCATATTCTCTCATATAACCATATCCACCATGAATTTGTATGGCTTCATTGGCTGATTTAAAAGCTGTTTCAGTTGCATATAACTTAGCAAAAGCCGCTTCCTTTGAAAAAGGCCTATTATTATCTTTTAGCCAAGCTGCTTTATATACAATGTTCCTTGCCAGTTCTACTTCCATCGCCATATCTGCTAATTTAAACTGAATGGCCTGGAATTTTGATATCGGCTTCCCAAATTGAGTCCTTTCCTTGGCATACTGTAATGACCTTTCTAGTGATGCTTGAGCAATTCCAAGTCCAATGGCCGCAATTGAAATTCGCCCACCATCAAGAGTTTCTAAGAATTGCTGGAAGCCACCCTTTTCGTCTCCTAGTACGTTTTCAACGGGAACACGTACATCTTCTAAGACAACTTCTGCTGTATCAGAACCTCTTACACCCATTTTATCGTAATTGCTTGTAATGGTAACGCCTTTTGTATCCGTAGGAACGATAATGGAAGAAATAATACTTCTTCCTTCTTCCGTCTTTCCTGTTACTGCAGTGACTGTAATTGTATCGGAAAAACTAGCGTTAGTAATAAAGCTTTTCTCACCATTAATAATGTATTCGCTTCCATCCTTTACAGCAGTTGTTCTCGTTCCACCTGCGTCTGATCCTGCATTAGGTTCCGTTAAACCAAAAGCTCCTAAGGTCTGGCCCGTAACAATAGGCTTTAGATACTTTTGCTTTTGTTCTTCAGTACCAAAGTAATATAAAGGACTCGCTCCTAAGGATACGTTGGCTGCATAACTTAAAGCTGTACTACCACATACTCTCGCAATTTGTTCTACAGCTAAGGCATAGGATACTGTATCTCCCCCAGATCCGCCATATTCCTCTGGAAAGGGAATTCCCATAAAACCGAGCTTACCCATTTCTTTAAATATATCTTCAGGAAATTTCTCTTCTTTATCGATTTCTATGGCTCTAGGTTTAATGACTTCTTCTGCAAACTCTTTTACCATATCTTTGATCATCGTTTGCTCTTTGGTCAAATCAAAATTCATAACTATTCCTCCTACATTTTAATAAACCGACTGGTTGGTCTGTGTTTTATAAAAAAATAAAATTTCTTTTCCAATTAGAAAGGTTTGTAATTTTCATTCGGAAAATTTTCCTGATCTAAAACTGCATGTAAAATTAAATCGATATAGATATCTCCGATTTCTTCAATGGATTTAAGGCCAGATTGTTGATACCACATATATGTCCAATTGACCATGCCTAAAATAGCCATCCCAGTAATTTCCACAGGAATCTCTTTACGAAACTCACCTACTTCAATACCTTCAGAAACTGTATTCATAATAATTTCTTTAAATTGTTCCCTCTTATCATGAATCAATTCTTTATATGGTGGACTTAAATAATTATGCTCTTGATAAAAAACGGCTATATGGGATTTATACAAATCAAATACCTTCACAAAATCTGTAATAATTGCCTTTAATTTTTTAGTTGGAGATGAATACTTCTCTCTCGCTACTTTAGCATTTTTTAATGCATATGTAATAAAAGTATCATGAATAACAAAGAGTAATTCATCCTTTGCCGAGAAGTGATGGTAAAAGCCACCTTTAGATGTATCCGCTTCTTTAATGATATCATTGACACTTACGCCGTGATAGCCATGTTTCTCAAACAGTAATAAAGCGGTTTCAATTATTTTTTGACGTAAATTTTTCATAATACCTCCTCTCCTAAATTAATTATATAGTAACATACAAGCGCAAAAAAAGTAACAAGAAAAAAGCAGAGGAAGGAATTCCCTCTACTTATTTTCTTCATATACTTGCTCATATTTAGCGATTAGCCAAGAACGATCTACTTCTCCATCGATGTCTGTGTCAACAACAAAAGAACCGTTACTGTATCGATCACTTATCGGTAAATCAAAGGGACGTATTTCATGATTGATTTCTTTATCTGTCTGTAATCCAATATGATCTCTTTCCTTTGTTAAGAAAAATCCTCGTAAGCGATGAGGGTTACCTTTTAACTCACGAAGCATGATTAAACCTCTTCTCGCCCTATTAGCTTGTGGCAGCTCTCTCATTCGCATTCGCTTACATGCACCTCTATGTGTTACTAGCACTATAAACGGTTCTTCCCCGTTGTCAAAGACATGGCCATTTACAATACTTTCATCATCCTTCAGATTCATACCAATTACTCCAAGTGCTCTTTGTCCTACTGGATTAATTTCTGATTCCGAAAATCTTAAACCATAGCCTGTATTTGTAGCAAGCATAATTTCTTTTGTTCCATCAGTTTCATACACATTAATGACTTCATCGTCACCCTTTAAATTCACTGCAATTAAAGGTCTTGCAAATCTTTTGGCATTATATAAGCTAATATCACTCTTTTTAACCATTCCATCTTTTGTAAAGAACACTAAGTAATGATCCTTTTTAAAATCCCTTACAGAAATACATTCAACAACATATTCATCTTGATCAATGGAAGATAAATTAGATATATGCTGGCCAAGGTCCTTCCACCTTATATCAGGAAGTTGATGGACAGGAACATTTATGAACCTTCCCTTGTTTGTGAAGATCAGAATATGATCTGTAGTATTAATTTCCATTAGCCTTACGACATTATCTTCGTCTTTTATGGCAAAATCTTCTCCATCAGAGGCTGTATAAGACCTTAAACTAGTTCGTTTAATATAACCCTCATGTGTTACAGAGACAAGGACATTTTCACTTGCCACTGTTACCTCAATATCTATTTCTAATTCTTCAATTTCCTCTTCGACTTTAGTTCTTCGATCTTCTCCAAATTCCTTTTGGATTTCTTTTAATTCCATTTTTATTGTAGCAAGTAACTTTTGTTCATCATTTAAGATGGACTCATACAATGAAATTTCTTTAGCTAATTCTTCAGATTCTTCTTCTAAAGATACAATATCTGTATTTGTTAATCGGTATAATTGCAAAGTTACAATTGCCTCTGCTTGTTCCTCAGTAAATCCAAAGCTCTTCTTAATTCTTTCCTTTGCATCTTGTTTATTTTTAGATTCCCTAATCTTTGCTATAAGTTCATCTAAGACAGAGATTGCTTTAATTAGTCCCTCTACAATATGGGCTCTAGACATTGCTTTATTTAAATCAAAGCTTGTTTGCTTAATTTTGACATCCTTTTGATGTTCAATATAAGCTTGCAAAATTTGTGGCATTGAAAGTAACTTAGGTGTCTTATCTTGAATAGCGACCATATTATAATGATAAGAAACTTGTAAATCAGTATGTTTATATAAGTAATTTAAAATACCTTGGCTATCCGCATTTTGTCTTAACTCAATTACAATACGTAAGCCCGTTCGGTCGGTCTCATCACGAACTTCTGATATTCCTTCTACTTTTCGGTCTATACTAATTTCATCAATTTTCCTTACTAAATTCGCTTTGTTAACTTCATAAGGTATTTCGTAAATGACAATTTGTTCTCTTCGACCACGCATCTTCTCAATGCTGGCCTTACCTCTTAAGATAACTCTTCCTTTTCCTGTTTCAAAGGCTTGTTTTATTCCTTCTTTTCCTTGAACAATACCACCAGTGGGGAAATCCGGCCCTTTAATAACTTTTAATAATTCACTTACGGTAATTTCCGGCTTATCAATCATTTTAATAACACCGTCAATTACTTCCTTAAGGTTGTGGGGAGGTATGTCTGTTGCATAACCAGCAGAGATACCAGTCGAACCATTCACTAATAAATTAGGAAACTTTGCAGGAAATACAACAGGTTCCATTTGTGTATCATCAAAGTTTGGAATAAAATCCACGGTTTCCTTTTCTATATCTAATAATAAGTTAGCAGAAATCTTTGATAGCCTGGCTTCTGTATAACGCATTGCAGCTGCCGGGTCACCATCAATACTCCCGTTGTTACCATGCATTTCAACGAGTTCGCTTCTCATTTTCCAATCTTGGCTTAATCGAACCATGGCATCATAAACAGAGGTATCCCCATGAGGGTGGAAATTACCTATTACGTTTCCAACTGTCTTAGCTGCCTTTCTGAAGTTTTTATCATGGGTATTTCCATCTTCATGCATAGCATAAAGAATCCTTCTTTGAACAGGCTTTAAACCATCTCTAACATCTGGTAATGCCCGGTCCTGAATAATATATTTACTGTATCTACCAAAACGATCTCCTATTACTTCTTCTAATGGGAGTTCTACATAATTAGATTCTTGCGTCAAAAGTGATCACTCCTTTAAAAATGAATCCGCTCATTATCTAAAATATTATCTTCTTCCTCTAAACCGAAACTAACATTATCTTCTATCCATTTCCTTCTAGGAGCAACTTTATCACCCATTAAGGTTGTCACTCTTCGCTCAGCTCTAGCTAAGTCATCTATGGTTACCCGAATAATTGTCCTTGTTTCAGGATCCATTGTTGTTTCCCATAACTGATCCGCATTCATCTCTCCCAGACCTTTATATCGCTGGATCATATATCCTGTTTTAAACTTTTTAACAGCCTCTTTCATCTCGGTTTCATTCCAGGCATAGATCATTTTTTCCTTAGCACCTTTTCCTTTAGAGATTTTAAATAAAGGTGGCAGGGCAATATATATCTTTCCTGCTTTAACTAGATCTCTCATATAACGATAGAAAAATGTTAATAAAAGCACTTGAATATGTGCTCCATCTGTGTCAGCGTCTGTCATAATGATAACTTTATCGTATTGAATGTCATCTAAGTTAAAATCTCCACCTACTCCTGCTCCAATTGTATGGATAATTGTAGAGATTTCCTCATTTTTCATAATATCTTCAAGTTTTGCTCTTTCCGTATTTACTACCTTCCCACGCAAGGGTAAGATAGCCTGGAAGGTACGATCTCTTCCTTGCTTAGCAGATCCTCCAGCAGAATCACCCTCCACTAAAAATAGTTCATTACGTTTGGGATTTCTTGATTGTGCCGGGGTTAGCTTCCCACTTAATAGGGTATCTCTTCTTCTGGACCGACCAGACCTTGCGTCTTCCCTTGCTTTCCTTGCAGCTTTTCGAGCCTCTTGAGCTTTAACAGATTTTTTTATTAATTGCTGGGATATTTCAGCATTTTCTTCTAGAAAATATGTCAGATTTTCTGAAACAAGATTGTCCACAGCAGATCTTGCTTCTGAAGTTCCAAGACGACCTTTCGTTTGGCCTTCAAACTGTAATTTCTCTTCAGGAATTCTAACCGATACAATGCTCGTTAATCCCTCTCGAATATCTGTACCTTCTAAATTGTCATCCCGTTCTTTTAAAATATTATTCCTTCTCGCATAGTCGTTAATTGTTCGAGTCATTGCTGTCCTTGCTCCAACTTCATGTGTACCACCGTCACTTGTTCTAACGTGGTTTACAAAGGAAATCATATTTTCAGAAAATCCATCGTTAAATTGGAAAGCAAAATCTACTTCTATCCCTTCAACTTTCCCAGTAAAAGTTATTACATCATGTAAAGCGATCTTATCCTCATTCAAATATTTTACAAAAGCTGAAATACCGTCCGGATAATGATAAACTTCATGACTCCCATCTCTTTCATCAAGAATTTCCATTGTTAATCCCTTTAGTAAAAAAGCAGCTTCTCTTAATCGAATAGCCAATGTTTCATAGTCAAAGGCTGTTGTCGAAAAAATTGTCTCATCTGGCTTAAAGCGAATCTTCGTTCCCGTTTTACGAGTTGTCTCTGATTGTTGGAAAGGAGTGACAGGTATACCGCCTTTTTCAAACCTTTGATTAAAGACCTTTCCATCCCGATATACTGTAACCTCTAACCAGGATGAAAGAGCATTCACAACAGCAGAACCTACTCCGTGTAATCCTCCACTAGTCTGATAGCCTCCTTGGCCAAATTTTCCACCCGCATGAAGTACAGTAAAAATAACTTCTGCTGTCGGTTTCCCAGTTCGATGCATCCCGCTTGGTATTCCCCGACCGCTATCTTCTACGGAAATGCTGTCGTCTTTATGTAAAGTAACCTTTATTTTCTCACCAAAGCCAGCTAAGGCTTCATCTACCGCATTATCGATTATTTCATAGGCTAAATGATGTAATCCTCTTGTATCAGTACTACCAATGTACATGGCAGGTCTTTTTCTCACCGCATCTAACCCTTCTAATACATCGATAGATTCATCTGTATACTGCATATCTTTATCCATGATTGACCCCTCTTTCTTACAAATCTAAGTAAATATATGATAGAGCAAATGTTCGTTGATGTAAACGAATATTATATTTGTCACAAAAAGAGGCCGGGACAAAACTTTATTTTCTTTATAAAAGACAAATAGAGCGACTAAAACGCTACAGAAATATCCTGTCCTTTCATGGGCGCTACGGCAAGTAGTGTGCAAGCGTTTGGCGCAAAGTCCGAAGTTATCTTGCCTTCCGAAATACTGATTTTCAGACCCGTGCGGTGAGATAAATCTCACCGTTTCCCTAGGAGTAACAGGATATTTCTTTCGCTTTTACTGTTCAATTTTATTTAAATATAGTGGTTTTGTCCCAACCTCATCTCTTTAAGGTTATTTGACTATTAAAGAATGTAAAACTTTAATGCATAAATCCATAATGACGGTGACCTCTTTATTTTGCAAATAATCATAGGCCTCTTGGCTAACTATGCCCTGTTGAGCCCAAAATACGGGAGCCTTAATTTTTGCAGCTTCTTTTGCAATTTCAGGTAAAAATTCGGGTCGACGGAATACATTAACAATGTCTACCTTTTCTTTAATATCCTCTAATGAGGAATACGATTTTTCACCTAAGGCTTCTTCAATCATTGGGTTTACCGGAATAATTTTATACCCTGCGGATTGCATTTCTTTAGCAATTTGAAAAGAAGTTCGATCAGGGTTATTTGATAAACCTACGACAGCAATAGTTTTTGCTGACTCTAATATTTCCTTTATTTCATCTTGTGATGGATTATTCCAAGTCATAAAATAGGCCTCCTATCTGTATATTTAATACAATTGTATCATATTCTAGCAATTTCTATAAGCCCATCTGAAATTCCTTTGAAAAATTTTGATTATTTGTTCCTTTTGTTGAAACATTCATGATAGAATAATGATATCGTAATCACTTTTTTAGAAAGTAGGTAAACAATGGAATATATCATTTTTTGTCTCATTGCTTATATTTTCGGTTCCATACCTTCCGCTCTTTTAGTTGGTAAAATCGGCTATGGTATAGACGTTAGAGAACATGGCAGTGGTAATTTAGGAGCAACAAATGCTTTTCGTGTATTGGGAATTAAAGCAGGATCCATAGTGGTTATAGGTGATATTTTAAAAGGTACCATACCGGTTTTAATACCTCTTCTATTTGATTTAGATGTATATCGTCTAGCGATAGGTATTTTTGCGGTAATCGGTCACACTTATCCTCTATTTGCTAGTTTTAGAGGTGGTAAAGCGGTAGCCACTTCCGGGGGAATTATTTTAGGAATTTATCCAATTCTATTCATTATTATGGTCTTATCCTTCTTATTAACGCTATATCTAACCAAGTATGTTTCTTTATCTTCAATGATTACAGGAGTTATCACAGTCATAGTTTCCTTATTTTTCAAAGATCTCGGATTAATTATTGTCGTTTCTGTTTTGACCATCCTTGTATTTTATCGACATATCGAAAATATAAAAAGAATAAAAAACAAAACTGAACCAAAGATAACATGGATGTAACCCTTGCTATATAAACGAATAAATTGAATTAATATACCTAGTTCAGTATAATTTGTATCAACTATACATGCTTGCACATGGAAGGAGATGTACAATGAGTCAAACCAATAGTAAAAACTTACCAGAAAAATCAGAAAGACATAAACTTTTTGGTTCAGTTAAACCTGGTAAAAAAACAAAACCAGTTATCAAAGAAGAGATGCCAGACATTCAAAATACCGTCGATAACTTCTTATTTCATTTAGATACGGTCGGTATTACCAATGTTAAGTATCCGATTCATATAAATAGTTCTATTAAACCAAAATCCCAAACATCTGTTGCTAATTTTACATTTTCCACGAGTATAGGACAAAATAGCCGTGGAACTAATATGAGCAGATTCACTGAACAATTACAAGCTTATCAAGAACAAGGATTTAACACTGATTTTTCCACATTAAAAGAATTTATTGTAGAATTAGCAGATCGTCTTGATCAAGAAGATGCTAAAATGGAAATTACTTTTCCATGGTTCTATGAACGTAAGGCCCCTGCTTCTGGATTAGTTGGACTAAACCATGCGGACCTTTCTATAAAAGTTACATACAATAAAGATAAGGGAGTTACCTTTAACACATCTCTAGCTGTATTAGTAACTACTCTATGTCCTTGCTCAAAGGATATAAGCGAATACAGTGCACACAATCAAAGGGGACGTGTAACAATTGAAACGAGCTTTTATGAAGACTTTTCAGATGAGGAGATAGACTGGAAAGAGAAATTATTACAGGCAGCTGAAACTAATGCCAGCGCCCCTCTTCACCCGGTCTTAAAGCGTCCTGATGAAAAAGTCGTCACTGAACAGGCATATGAAAATCCACGCTTTGTTGAAGATACAGCAAGATTAGTAGCAGCTGATTTATATGAAATGGACTTCATAAAGAAGTTTTCTGTAACCTGTCAAAATGAGGAAGCTATTCATATGCATGATGCTATTGCTAAATTAAATGTAGATAAAGAAAACATGTAGTGATTTACAATGAAATATTTATTCATGGGGCTAATCAAACTTTATCAAAAATACATTAGCCCTATAAAACCACCTACTTGTAGGTTTTATCCCACTTGCTCAGAATACAGTTTACAATCTTTTAAAAGATTTGGTTTTTTCAAAGGCGCATATTTATCGATCGTCCGCCTTAGTAAATGTCATCCTTTTCATAAAGGTGGTGTGGATTTAGTTCCTGAGGAAAAGTCAAAAAATAGTAAGGAGTAGATCCTATGGAAATTAAAATTAATGAAGAAGCCGTTAATTGGTATAGGAAAGAATTGCAACTAGAGAAAGGCGATTACCTTCGCTTCTATCCAAGATATGGTGGAGTTGGTGGCAATATCCCCGGTTTTTCAATCGGGATTAACACAAGCAAACCAATTGACATTCAGGCGGAATCCAATCAGGATGGGATTACTTTCTATGTAGAAAAAGAAGATTCATGGTACTTTGATGAAAAAAATTTAATTATCGATTTTGATGAGCAATTAAAAGAACCAACATTTGCCTATGATTAAATACAAGTCATTTATTGACTTGTATTTTTTTCTTCCAAATTAAATCTCTTTATTTGATCATAGAGATTTTCACTTTCTAAGACCCTGTACTGTATTTTCCCAAATAGATCAAAGTGAGGATGTTGATCATCTAGATGAATCCATTCCTTTTGTAAATTATACTTCTTTCCCCATTCAACTAACTTATCCATATCATTGCAACCTACCTTAGTAACTGAAGTGCAGTCTGGGAAACGTTTATCTTGCCAGTAATGTGTCAAAAATGCAATTTCCCCCCTGTTCACAGTTTTTTTCCAAAGCTTTAACTCTTCTTTATTTATACCGAATGCCATTTCCTATACTCCTTATCTCTAATCTTTTATAAAAAAGAACCGCCCTAAGGTTAGGACGGTTCCTAGTAAATTATCCGTTTAAGCGTTCGCGTAGTACTTGCTGTAAAATTCCACCGTGACGGTAGTAATTAATTTCTACATCACTATCAAATCTTACAACTACGTTAAATACTATTTCTTTACCCTCTTCATCAACTGCTGTTACTTTTACCTTTTCATTTGGTCTTAAGTTTTCAGTAACATCAATTGCGAAGGTTTCTTTACCTGTTAAACCTAATTTATCGGCATTTTCACCTTTATCAAAAACTAATGGTAATACACCCATCATAACTAGGTTAGAACGGTGAATTCTTTCGTAGCTTTCTGCAATCACTGCTTCGACACCTAATAAGTCTGAACCTTTAGCAGCCCAGTCTCTAGAGGAACCCATACCGTAATCTTTTCCACCCATCACGATTAGACCTGTTCCCTCTTCTTTATACTTCATTGCAGCATCATAAATAGGTAATACTTCTCCTGTTGGCCAGTGAGTTGTATATCCACCTTCTGTACCTGGTGCCAGACGATTTCTAATTCTAATATTTGCAAAGGTTCCACGCATCATCACTTCGTGGTTTCCTCGTCTAGAACCGTAAGAGTTAAAGTTTCTTGGGGATACGTCTTTACTTTGTAAATATTCTCCTGCTGGTGAATTTACAGCAATTGCTCCTGCTGGAGAAATATGGTCTGTTGTAATTGTATCACCAAAACTTGCAAGTGCTCTTAGGCCAGAAAGAGACTTGATTTTATTTGGCTCTTTAGATAAATTCTCAAAGAATGGTGGGTTCTGAATATATGTTGATTCTTCATTCCACTTAAATAATGGCTCGTCTGGTGTTTCAATCTGATTCCATCTTTCGTTAGAATCGAAGACGTTATCATACTCAGATCTAAAGATTTCTGGATTAATAACTTTTTCAACTTGCTCTTTAATTTCTGCCATAGATGGCCATATATCTTTAAGGTAAACATCATTACCATCTTTATCTTTACCAAGGGAATCCTTTTGTAAATCAATATCCACTGTACCTGCTAATGCATAGGCAACTACTAATGGAGGTGACGCTAAGAAGTTCGCCTTCGTTAATGGGTGAATTCGACCTTCAAAGTTACGGTTTCCAGATAAAACAGATGTAATGAGTAAGTCATTCTCAATAACCGCTTTTTCAATTTCCGGAAGTAATGGACCTGAGTTACCAATACATGTCGTACATCCATATCCAACTAAGTTAAAGCCTAGCTCATCTAAATATTTATTTAATCCTGAATCATCCAGATATCTAGTAACAACTGTTGAACCTGGTGCTAGAGACGTTTTTACATGAGATGGTACGTCTAATCCTTTTTCAATTGCATTTTTAGCGAGTAAACCAGCACCTAACATAACATGTGGGTTAGATGTGTTTGTACAAGATGTAATCGCTGCAATAGCTAAAGCCCCAGTTTTAAGTACCGATTTTTCCCCTGTAGGATGCTCTACAACTACCTCTTTATCAAACTCAGATTTATCTAAACCGAAACCTTGGTTTCCTTCAGGTGCAGTTACAGATGTAATAAACTCATCTTGCATTTTTGAAAGTGGAATTAAATCCTGAGGTCTTTTTGGACCAGCTAAGTTTGGCTCTAATTCTGATAAATCAATTTCTATTACTGTTGAATACTCCGGATCTCCCTCTTCAGGTGAGTACCATAAGTGGTTCGCTTTACAATAGTTCTCTACTATTTCGATTAGCTCTTCACTACGTCCTGTTAGACGTAAGTAGTTTAAAGATTCCTGGTCAACTGGGAAGTAACCTACTGTAGCACCATATTCAGGAGCCATATTTGAGATTGTAGCACGGTCAGCTAAAGGCATATCCTTTAATCCAGGACCAAAGTATTCTACAAATTTTCCAACTACATTTTCTTCACGTAAAGTTTTTGTTACTTTTAATGCTAAATCCGTAGCTGTTGTTCCCTCTGGGAAGCTACCTGTAAATTTAACACCAACAACTTCTGGTGATGGGAAGTAGGAAGGTTGCCCTAACATACCTGCTTCTGCTTCAATTCCTCCAACACCCCAACCTAAAATTCCCAAACCGTTAATCATAGGAGTATGGGAGTCAGTTCCTACTAATGTATCTGGGAATGTATCGTATGTTCCATCTTCATTTTCATAAGCATGAACAAGATCAGCTAAATACTCTAAGTTAACTTGGTGAACGATTCCTGTTGCTGGTGGAACTGCACGGTAATTATCGAAAGCTTTTTGTGCCCAATGTAAGAATTCATAGCGCTCCGCGTTTCGATCAAATTCAATCTCCATGTTTGCTAAAAGAGCATTTTCTGTTCCATACTGATCAACTTGTACAGAGTGGTCAATAACTAGATCCACTGGTACTTCTGGATTGATTAATGAAGGGTCTCCACCCATATCAACCATTGCTTGTCTCATAGAAGCAAGATCCACTACAGAAGGTACTCCTGTAAAGTCCTGCAAGATAACTCGAGAAGGTTTAAATGGAATATCCACATTTTCCCCTTCTTTTGTACCCCACTTCGCTACACCTTCAACATGATCATCAGTAATGACATATCCATCATGCTGGCGTAAAACGGATTCTAATAAGATTCGAATCGAGAATGGAAGACGTGATACTTCAGTTAAACCTAGATCTTCTAAAGCTTTTAAATCATAATAATTGTAGGTTTTTCCATTTAATTCAAAGCTTTTCTTCGCATTAAATTTGTTTGATTCACCCATAGATGTTAAAACTCCTTTCAAAATTTAATATAACTAATTAAAAGACCAATACCTTTTAGAGCGTTATATTACTCTCTTCATATATAATATTAGCGAATAGAACCATATAAAACAACTCATTTGGGCTTTAATAAATATACAGATATTTTATTTAATTATATAAGATTTACTTATACCAAATAAATATTAATCTCATTTATTAGGAATTAATATTTTAAAGGTGGAACCTTTGTCTTCATTTCTGTATACCTTTAATTTTGCATTATGAAAATTTAATAGATTTTTTGTAATCATTATTCCTAATCCAGTACCTTCTTTTTTCGTAGTAAAAAAAGGTTCATCCAATTTATGCATAACTTCTTCTGGAATCCCTTCCCCTTCATCAACAACATCTATAACTATATTGTTAATGTCTTTATATACTTTAATTACTACTTGATCTGCCTTGTTAGATGCTTCAATGGCATTTTTCACTAGATTAATTAAAATTTGCTTCATATGAGTGGCATTACATGTAATTTGAAAGTCATCTTCCTTTTCCCAACGTAAAAAGACTTCTTTAATTTTTGCCTGGGGTTCAAGTAACACACACACTTCTTGAATCAGTTTATTAACAGATTCCTTCGTTTTATGGTAGGTAAGGGGCTTAGCAATATATAAAAGTTCGGAAGTAATTGCTTCAATTTTATTTATTTCCTTTAAAAGAATTTTATAATAGGTTTCCTTTTGGTCAATTCCTGCTTGAAGCAACTGAATAAATCCTTTTAAAGAAGTTAAAGGGTTACGGATTTCATGGGCTAAACCAGCTGCAACCTGGCCTGCTATTGAAAGTTTTTCTGATCGAATAATCATTTCCTCAAACTGTTTGTCTTTTGTTTCATCTTCTAGGTAGCATAGATAAAATCTCTCTTGATTAACAACTAAATATTTAATCATCATTTGAAATAATAAAGATTTTCGCTGATCAATTAACAGGTTTAAAGAATAGTTCGTTTGTCTGTTTTCACTTCTTAAAAGGTTTTTAAGAATTTGCTTGATATCACTCTCATAAATAAAGGATTTAACATTTTTATTAATGATGTCATCTGGAAGTAAATTTAAATTTTGTAATACATTATTGCTTGCAAATTTAATTGTTCCATCTTCTGAAACAATTACAATTAGTTGATCTGTATGATTTCCTACCCAATCTATTATTTCCGGATGTAAGGAAGAAAGCTTTAAACCATTGTCTAACACCTTGTCTTCACTACTTGATTCACTTAAAAATTCATTTACAAGTCTTTTCACAAAAATTCTCCTTCACCTAAATACTTTTTAATACATAATATGAGTATTTATGAGAATTTATACTAAGATGTCTTGGGCATCCATCTGTAATCATTGAATTTTAACGATTTGTTGATATAATTAACATGATATCAGATGGTGAATATAACCGTAATTATTTGTATATTACTATATTATTGAATAAAAATAAATAGTTTGTAAATATTTTAATTGTTTTTTTAAAAGGAGGAGCTAATTTTGTACCATTTACTAATTTTGTGGGGCTTTATAATGATTGGCTCAATGGCTATAGGCGGATTCTTTATGTTTAGAAAGTTTTTAAAGCAACTCCCAAAAGCTGATGGTAAATCTGATATGGATTGGCAAAATCACTATATTGACCAAACCATTCATATGTGGAACGAAGATAATAAAGAATTGTTAAATGAATTAGTAAGTCCCGTTCCTTCACTTTTTAGAGATGTAGCCAAGCAAACCATTGCAGGAAAAATCGGAGAACTAGCTCTTAAAAAGGATAAGTCACATATTTCTAGGGATTTAATTATTGAGGGTTATATTATTGGAACTCCCAAAAGAGACCACAAATTTTTAAGAAGTAAGTTACAAGAGTTAAATATTGATATATCACCCTATGAACATTTATTTGATCAAGCTAAAGATGACTATTCTACGGGTTGGCAAGAAAAATACAAGGAAAAATAAAGGTGCACTCATCTTCTTACAAAGATGAATGCACCTTTTTCTTTAATTTTTTCTCTAGTCGTATATATTTTAATAACATCGCAATTCTCCAGGTGAAAATCATTCCAAATCCGAGTAAGAAGAAGATTCCACCCGTCTCCCCTATGGTCACTTTGCTACCTATGAAAACCTTGGCGATTGTTCGAAGGATAATTAACCCAAACAATATAAATATAAAAGCCTTTGAAGGTTTTAAATATATTTGATCATCAATGACTTCAAGCCTTGAAGTATATATTAATAATCCTGAAAAAATAATACCAACGATGAGAGCTTCCAGGGCCTGACTTATATCAATTCTAAAATATGGAAACAAAAACATAAATGAACCTGTACTCATAAAGAGTGGCGGTAAAAGTATTCTAGTTTTTGATGTTGCTTTCTCTGCGCTTTTTACTCTAAAAATAGCAATCATTACCATCATAATCAGAGCAAAAACTGAAGATATAATGACCAATGTCATAAGATTTCCCGACCTTCTGTAACTTATCCCTATTTATCTTCGGCAATGGTTAAAATAATTGTAATTGTAGCTCCTAATACTGTGATATAAACACCCAAGTCGAAAAACATGGCTGTTGCAATATCAATTTCTCCGATAAAAGGAATTGGCACTGCAAAAAATGTATGGGTCAAAAATGGAACTTTAAACAACAAAGAACCTAGTCCCGTTAATAAAGCAATTAATAAACCGATTGGAATTAATACTCTAAAGTTAATCGGTATTATTTTTTCAACTTTATTTAATCCATAAGACATATACAACAATATAATTGCAGCTGATGTCATTAAGCCACCGACAAATCCCCCTCCAGGTGAATCATGACCCGCAAAAAGAAGATATACAGCAAAGCCTAGTAAGATAAAAGCAATTAATGATGTAGTTGTTTTCAAAATGAGATTGTTTTGCTTAACCATAAATTCATATACTCCTATAGTCTTTTATACCATTTTAATCGATAAAGTCATGAAATGCTACATTAAAATCCAGAAAAGTTGAAGAATGATGCTAAAAATGCCGTGAATCTAGTCATCCAGTCGAAAAACAAAGCTATACCAACTAAGATCATCGCATAACCACCAAACCTTGTAATCTTTTGACTATGACGTCTGAACCAATCTAATTTCCCAACGAAAAAAGATAAGGTCAAGAAAGGAATGGCAAATCCTAATGTGTAACTAATCATCATAATTAAGCCAGTTTCTGGATGGCTTGCAGCTAAAGATAATACAATAACTAAAATTGGTCCCATACATGGTGTCCACCCTAAAGAAAAGGCAGTTCCAATTAATAAGGAACCTAAATATCCAGCTGGTTTATTTTTAAACTTGACTGAACGATCCCTCATTAAGAATTCAAAGTTTAAAACGCCTACTATTACTAATCCAAAGAAGACAATTACTATTGCTCCAAGTTGACGAATTAAATCTCTATTTGATTGTAAAAACTCTGCAAAAAATGAAGTACTAAAACCTAGTACAACAAATATACTTGAAAACCCTATTAAGAAAAATACTGTATGGATAATGCTTTTCCAGTTCATCCCTTTATCTTTAGCGGTCATTTCATCCATAGACATTCCTGTTATATAAGATAAAAATGCTGGATAAAGCGGAAACACACATGGTGAAATAAAGGATAAGAAACCAGCACCAAAGGCAATAAAGATATTTATATCGGACAATCTAATCCTCCTAGCGATAAGAAAATAGTTTATACATTCATTCTAACAAATCTTTGAAATTTAATCGGATTAGAATATGACAATTGCTTGACTATTTAAGAAAGAAGAGGCTGCGATAAAACCACTATGTTTAAATAAAATTGAACAAGAAAAGCGAAAGAAATATCCTGTCACTCCTAGGGGAACGGTGAGATTTATCTCACCAAACGGGCTCGAAAAATAATATTTCGAAAAGCAAGCTAACTTCAGACTTTGCGCCCAACACTTGCACATTACTTGCCCTAGCGCCCACGAAGGGAAAGGATATTTCTGTAGCGTTTTAATCGATCTATTCGTCTTTTATTAAGAAGATAAAGTTTTGTCCTAGCCTCGCTTTAGTTTTATTTATCTGCTTGATTATTCATTGCACGCATCATTTGGTTTATTTTCTTTCTCGATGGTTTTTGACCCATCTGCATCATTAATGTTCTTAACATGTTCTCATCAATTGGTGGGTTTTTCTTTAAGTAGTTCATCATATATCTACGAGCAAAGAAAAAGCCAAGAGCTACCCCCGCTACTAAAGCGAGTAAAGCAATTAAAACTACCCAAATTGTATTCATAATTCGTGTCCTCCTTCATTTTCTTCCTTTAACAGTATAATCAATCAAAGAAAAGAATACAATCTTTCATTCTTTAATTTTAATTCATTTCCTATAAAAGGAGATATCCATCCATATTCATTTTGATCCTTACCAATAATAAAAAAGGAAGATTCAAAATTTCGTAATATGGGGAAAACTACCTTTTCTGCACTTAAAAGGGATTCAGCGTAGATATCTATATTCCGATTGTTAAAAACTAATTCTACTTTAGAATCTCCATTTTCTAATTGAATTTTTTCTTGGATTTTTTGGACAGAAATATCACTTTGTCTAGCCTCTTCAATGATATAAGTATGTATATCTTTGTGAGGAATATAATTCGTAATATAATCATATTGAATCATTGTATGTTTACTATTGGTTCGAATATATTCAAGAAAGAATTGACAGAGAAGTTTACCCTTATGATAAAAATATTGGGCAACGTCATCTTCTATCCAATATAATCTATATTTTTGCATTATATTCCTCACCTCCTAATCAATTAGGTAACCCAAGATTTTTCCTTTTATTTATAATAATGATAATACGTTTTTAACTACATTTTCAACTGTAAAACCATATTCTTCAATAATTTTTTCTCCTGGAGCAGATGCACCAAATTGATCCACACTAATTAGCTTACCTTCATCACCAACATATTTATGCCAACCTAATGAAGATGCCATCTCAATACCTAGACGAGCTGTGACTCTCTTCGGTAAAACCTTCTCTTTATATTCAGCACTTTGCTTCTCAAAACGATCCCAAGAAGGCATACTTACTACTCTAGCATCTATGTCTTGCTTTAGAAGTTCTTCCTTTGCCTTCATGGCAAGTTGGACCTCTGAACCTGTTGCTAACAATAAAGCATCAGGTGTTTCTTTTTTGCTGTCACTGAGAATATAAGCACCTTTCTTAACCCCATCATAGCTCAATTCTTTTGTTTGAGGTAAGGTTGGCAGAGTCTGTCTTGTTAAAACAAGCAGTGTTGGATGGTCTTCTGCCTTCATAGATAGTTTCCAAGCAGCTAAAGTTTCATTTCCATCAGCTGGACGAATAACAGATAAGTTAGGCATAGCTCTAAATGCAGCTAATTGCTCTACAGGTTCGTGGGTAGGACCATCTTCTCCTACAGCAATAGAATCATGCGTCAGCACATAGGTAACAGGAACTTCCATTAAAGCCGAAAGTCTAACAGCTGGACGTAAATAATCACTAAAGACAAAGAATGTACCTACATAAGGTTTTAATCCACTATGCAAGGCTATTCCATTAGCCGCTGCTGCCATACCAAATTCACGTACACCAAACCAGATATTTCTACCTGCATAATTTTCCTTTGTAAAGTCTTTTTCATCCTGCATCATAGTATTATTCGAGCTGGCTAAATCCGCACTTCCACCAAATATATGTGGGATTCTTTTGGATAAAGCATTTAACACTTTACCAGATGCTGCTCGTGTTGCAAGGTTATCGTCTAGAGTAAACTCTGGCACATCATTCTCCCAGTTAATTGGTAATTCCTTATGAATAATTTGTTTTAATTCCCTTGCTAATTCAGGGAATTGCTCTTCATAGTCCGAAAATAGGACATGCCACTCTCCTTCAGTTTCTACACCCTTTTGAACAATAACTTCTTCATAGTGGTCATAAACTTCTTCAGGGACCTCAAACTCTTTATGATCCCAACTATAGTATTCCTTCGTTAAGCGAGCTTCGTCTTCACCTAAAGGTGCACCATGAGCTTTCGAAGAGTCAGATTTATTCGGGGATCCGTAGCCAATTACTGTTTTAACTTCGATTAAAGTTGGCTGTTCTTTATTTTGTTTTGCTTTTTCAATAGCTGCACTAATTTCTTCTACATCATTACCGTCTTCTACTCGCAGAACTTCCCAGCCGTAAGCTTTAAATCTATCTTCTGTATTCTCAGAAAAGGACCGATTTAATTCTCCATCTAATGATATATCGTTAGAATCATATAATGCAATAAGCTTATTTAATCCTAAATGACCAGCTAAAGATGCCGCTTCGTGGGAAATACCTTCCATAATGTCTCCGTCACTAATTAAGGCATATGTATAGTGGTCAACAATGTCAAAACCATCTTTATTATATCTAGCAGCCAAATGAGACTCGGCCATAGCTAAACCGACAGACATAGCAAACCCCTGACCTAGTGGCCCTGTTGTAGCCTCTACGCCGTCTGTATAACCATATTCAGGGTGACCCGGTGTCCTTGATCCCCATTGCCTAAATTGTTTTATATCATCAATCGTAACATCGTAACCAGACAGATGGAGCATAGAGTATAATAACATAGAACCATGTCCAGCAGATAGAACAAAACGATCTCGGTTGAACCATTCTGAACTTTTCGGGTTGTGATTCATATGCTTGGTCCATAAAGCATATGCCATAGGGGCTGCCCCCATCGGTAGACCTGGATGACCTGAATTGGCCTTTTCAATTGCGTCAATTGATAATGTGCGGATTGCGTTAATTGCTTTTTGTTCAATCGTCATTTATTTTTCTCCCTTCAATTTCTTCATTTTTTTCAAGTGATGATACATATTCAACTTAATCTTCTTTTTTATTCTTTAAATCTTTAACCTTTTGTGGTGTTACGTCAGTTCCTTCACGATCAATAACCTTAAGATTAGATATCTGATGTTGGAAGGACTCTCTTATACCTTGAACATACTTGTCTCTCAACTCTTCTTGTTCCTGCTTTTCTTCCTCTGTTAACTCTCTCTCTTTTGCTTCTTTAGCTAATTCATTTATTCGGTCTAATTCTTCTTTAGAAATCATATTTTTCACTCCTAATTATCAATAAAAAAGACAGAAACGGATTACGCTCCTGTCTTTTATATTACTCTTAGTAGTAAGCTTATTCAAGAATTTCGAAATTGATGGTATCGTCGATGTACCGTTGCCTTTGATACATCATAACCCATACCATTTACAATTTTAGTAATTTCTTCAAAAGTTAATTTTCTTTCTCTTAATTTAACAATTTCATTCATAGGCAAATCTAACCGGTCTCTACCCTTGGCCCAATGTTGATTTTTTAAATTAACACCCGGATTATATCCTTGTTTAATCGCTCTTTCCATGCCTCTTTTAATTTTCAAATTGTGTATCTTTCGTTGGTATTCCTCAACTGTACTAACGATTTTTAATACCATAGAATCCGATTCAGATAATTGTAACTCTCCACCATGAACACTTGTATAAACTTGTACATTCATTTTATTTAATTGATGAAATAAAGCTATTTTAGTATTGCCCCGACCTAATCTTGTTTCATCTTGTATTAGTAAGCAATTTGCTTCCTCATTTGAGAAAAGGTCTAACATATCTAAAATACCTTTTCGATTGAAATCATAACTACTTGCTTTTTCTCGAATTATTTTAATAATAGTAAACCCTTGAACAGTGGCTAATTCTTTTAATTCTTCTTCTTGCCGTACTAAAGAAGTGCTTTGCTCTTTCTTATCCGTACTAACCCTAGAATAAATAATAGCTTTCATATATTACCTCTTTAACCAGTAATAATTAGTGCGAAATACATGAAGCCTAAAGATGCGATAAAGGCTGTCATATAGAACATATCTGTTTTAGAAATTTTGCTAAACATTTTTATCACCCTCCAAAGAACGTTTGTTCGTATACTTATTATTATACACGAACGTATGGTCTTGTCAACAGAGAACAGAACGAATGTTTGCATTTGGTAATTCACAATGGTAAAGTTATAGTAGTAAATATATAGAAGAGGTGCGAAATTTATGACAAAATTATCGAAACGACAACAAATGATCTATGATTATATTAAAAGTGAAGTAGAAGAAAAAGGCTACCCTCCTTCAGTTCGTGAAATTGCAAAAGCTGTAGGATTAGCATCCAGCTCAACAGTTCATGGGCATTTGTCAAGAATGGAAGCTAAGGGATTTATTAGAAGAGACCCAACCAAACCACGTGCCATTGAAATACTTTCTAGTAGCTATGAAGATCATATTCCAAAGGATGAAGTCATTTACGCCCCTCTAATCGGTAAAGTAACAGCAGGTTTGCCAATTACGGCTGTTGAAAATATAGAAGAATATATTCCAATACCAAAATATCATGCAAATTCTGATACAAAGTTATTTGTACTTACCATTGAGGGTGACAGTATGATTGAAGCCGGTATATTAGACGGTGACTTAATTATTGTTCAACAAAACAATGTGGCTGAAAATGGTGAAATTGTCGTTGCTATGACCGAAGATGATGAGGCTACTGTAAAAAGATTCTTTAAAGAAAAGGACCATATACGTTTAGAGCCAGAAAACTCAACTATGGAAGCGCAGATTTATCCGACAGTATCCATTTTAGGTAAAGTAATCGGTCTTTATCGACAGGTTATTTAAAAACATTAAATAAATATGGCCCAAACATATAACTCCCTCCTTAAAGTTAGAACGGAACTGATTCTTACTTTAAGGAAGGAGTTTTACATTCTTATACAAAAAGCCATGTAGGAAATTTATTCCTACATGGCTTACATTCATCTTTTATTTTAATCCTAAATACTTCTCCCCATTAATTACACAACTTTATGAAATAAAGGATGCTCTTCTCTAATATAGCCTTTAACTATATAACGATTATTCCCTTCATCATATTCTTGACTGATGACGATTGATTCTCTTTGTAATTGGTGAAGTTCTTTTCCTTCTTTTGGTGTTAATTCAACCTCATAAGAATACCAAGAATCCTTTAAAAGCTCTTCTACTTTATGAATGAGCTCATTTAGATCATTTTCTTCAAAAGCGTTTGTAACAATATAAGGATGACTTAAAGGAATAAACTCCTCCCCAAATAAATCACTTTTATTATATACTGTTAACATAGGGACATTTTCCGCTTCTAATTCTTCTAATAAGTTATTTACTGTATCTTCATGGTGACTTCGATCACTATGAGAACCATCAACAACATGTAGGATAAAATCCGCTTCTGTTACTTCTTCTAAAGTAGATCTAAATGAGGCCACCAAAGTTGTTGGTAAATCTTGAATGAAACCTACTGTATCTGTTAATAAAACTTCAAATCCAGAAGGGAGTTCAATTGAACGTGTTAAAGGATCTAATGTCGCAAACAATAAATCTTCCTCTAAACTTTCACTGTCTGTTAGCCTATTAAATATGGTCGATTTACCCGCGTTGGTGTATCCAACTATTGCGATTTGGTACACATGATTTAGTTTCCTTCTTTTACGATATTGCTCCCTTTGTTTCACGACGACTTCTAGCCTTCTTTTAATATCCACTATTTTACGTCTAATATGACGTTGGTCTGTTTCTAATTTTGTTTCCCCTGGTCCCCTCGTTCCAATTCCACCGCCTAGGCGAGATAGAACAAGACCCTGTCCATATAGTCTAGGCAGTGTATATTCTAATTGTGCTAATTCGACTTGAAGTTGACCCTCTTTGGTTTTAGCCCGTCGAGCAAAAATATCTAAAATTAATTGATTTCGATCAATTAAGGGAGTGTCTAACTCTTCTCCTATATTTCTTAATTGACCTGGAGAAAGTTCGTCATTAGAAATCACTAAATCAATATCATGCTCTTCAACTAAAGATCTTATTTCTTGCACTTTACCTAGACCAATATAAGTTGCCGGATGAATACTTTGGCGATTTTGTGTTACTATTTCTACCACTGTTCCACCAGCCGTTCGACTCAGCGAAACTAATTCATCTAAGGATGATTGAAACCTATCATCCTTTTGTTCTGGTTTTTTTACGGCCATTATTAATATTTTTTCCTTCAAATGAGCAACTCCTTTTTCTTAAGAAAACTCGTTACTTTCTAGTTTCATTATAACAAATTAAATGATTCTTGAACATTGTTACAAACAGGCTAAGTCTTGATGGATGATTAAGGACAATTGCTTATGATCATGATTTTTATTCTCATACATTAACCGAACTGCATGATTTCTAATTGCACTTTCTATTATATTTCGTACATATCTTCCGTTAGAAAAATCCCTATTACTCATCTTCTCTTTTTTAATTCGAGTGATTAAAACTCTTTCAGCTTCCTTTGATAAGACATAATCTTTTGTATCTAAAAATTTCTTTGCAATATTAAGTAATTCAAGCTCTGTATAGTTGGGAAAATTAAATATAAAAGGAAATCGCGATTCTAAACCCGGGTTTAGGGATAAAAAATATTCCATTTCCTTTGGGTAACCAGCTAATATTAAAATGAACTGGGTCGAATAGTCTTCCATAAACTTTACTAATGTGTCAATGGCTTCTTTTCCAAAATCTTTTTCCCCACCCCTTGCTAATGAATAAGCCTCGTCAATAAACAAAATTCCACCAAGAGCCTTTTTTATAATTGCTTTTGTTTTTTGGGCTGTTTGACCAATATACTCACCAACAAGTTCTGAGCGATCAACTTCTATAATATGATTTTTAGGTAGAACACCTATTTCATAAAATATATTGGCTAACTTCCTTGCAACTGTTGTTTTCCCTGTTCCCGGATTTCCACTAAATAGCATATGATAAACTTGTTTTGAAGATTTTAAGTGTTGCGCTTCACGTCTTTTGTTTATTTGTTCAATAGCATATATTTCCCTTAAGGACTGTCTCATATGCTCCATGCCAACTAATTGAGAAAAGTGTTGTTCAATTATAGAAAAAGGGCTTCCTATTACCTCTCTTGTTATCAGGCCTGCTGATTGCTTTCTATTTAAAACAACACTGATTTGATTTGAGTTGTTTTTTATTCCTTTAATTTCGGTATTCAAGAGATCACCTCATATCACTCTTATTCTATGCATACAGCAAATACTTGTGACATTCGCCCACTTTAAAAGATCACATAATAAAATAAGGTACACCGCAGAAGTTAGAAAAACTTCTTTAAGCGATGTACCTCTCATCTTTATGTGCTATTCACTTAAATCCAAATCAATATTATTCTGCGGAACAAAGGTTGAGATCGCATGTTTGTAAATAAGCTGTTGTTGACCGTCTGATTCTAATAATACTGTGTAACTATCGAAGGATTTAATTAGACCCCTAAGTTGGAATCCATTTGTTAAGAATAAAGTTACAAAAATTCTATTCTTCCTCATTTCATTTAAATATAGGTCTTGTATATTTTTTGACTGTCCCATATGACTCCTCCTTTTTTATCTCTATATTATCTATATTCTAGCTAGGCATCTAAAAATCCTGCTAAATCTTCAATAATTTTTTTATACTGTTCTTTTCGATTTGTTTTTGTAATAGTATACCAAGAAACAGGGAGTCGATTTCTGAAAAAGGTAAACTGTCTTTTTGCAAATCTTCTTGTGTTTCTTTTTAGAGTTTCAACTGCAGTGTCTAAATCTACATCCCCTTCAAAGTAAGGGATGAACTCTTTATAACCAATACCTGTCATTGATTGACTATCTTTTAGTCCCTGCTTATATAAAGATTTTACCTCTTCAAGCAAGCCCTCTTCCATCATGAGATCAACCCGGTGATTAATCCGTTCATATAGGATTTTTCGATCCATATCTAGACCTATTATTTTCATATCAAATAAAGCTTCTTTATTCTGTTCCTTTAGTTGGTCACTCATCCTTTTACCTGTTGTTTCATATATCTCCAAGGCTCTAATTACTCGACGATGATTGTTGGGATGGATTTTTTTTGCTTGTATGGGATCAATCAATTGTAACCTTTTATATAAAACTTCTATACCTTCAGCTTTTATCGTTTCTTCTAAATACTTCTGATACTGTTCATCCGTACTTTGCTCAGAGAACTGGTAATCATATAAAACAGCCTGAATATAATGCCCACTACCCCCAACAATAAGAGGGATTTTTTCTTTGTCAGCAATTTTTTTAATAAAATGATAAACATGATGTTTAAAATCTGAAACCGTAAAATCTTCTGTCGGATCAATAGTGTCTATCATATAATGGGGGATTCCTTGCCTTTCTTTCTCAGTAATTTTTGCTGTACCAATGTTTAAATCTTTATACACTTGCATGGAATCCCCACTAATAATTTCCCCATTAAAAGTTTTAGCAATTTCAATGCTAAGATCGGTTTTCCCTACTGCTGTAGGGCCGACAATAGAGATAACCTTTTGCTTCATCGTAATTCCCCTTTTATTTCATTAACTATCTGCTAAATAAGCATTGAACATCCATAAATGCATTTCTAATTTACTTTGATATTCGATAAGTAAATCTGCGGTTGGTTCATCTTTCGCTTCTTCCGCTAACGGAATTCCCTCTTCCTTAATATCCTTAACAATTGTTTCAAAGTCTTCCTTAAGTTGTGTAAGCATTTCTGTTTCCCTATGATCTGCATTTGCTTCTTCAAGACTAGCTTCTTCTAAAAATTTTGCCATTGTTGCATAAGGCTTACCATTAATCATTAATATTCTTTCAGCAATAACATCTATGTCATCACCAAACATCTTGTACAATTCCTCAAATTTCTCGTGTAGGACAAAGAATTGTTTCCCTTGTACGAACCAATGGTACCTTTGTAGTTTTACAAACATCACAAAATAATTTGACAGTGTCTTGTTTAGAAAATTAACTAGATTTTGATTTTCCATGTTAAACACACCTTTCTTATTTTAGATTGTGTAAGCCTATATATTATTTATTCACTTTACATGATCCTTTTAAACATTTTTTCTAATTCATAGGATGAAAAGTGAATAATTATTGGTCGACCATGGGGGCAAGTAAAAGGATCTACCGTACTTTTTAAGTCCTCTAGTAAGAAAGCCATATCTTTTAAAGTTAAAGAATGATTGGCTTTAATAGACCTTTTGCAAGCCATTAGGATTGCTGCTTCTTCTCTTAGCTCCTCTACATTAATTCTTTCCTCTTCCATCACTTGATGGATAATTTCTCTAATCGATTCCTCTTCAAAACCTTTTGGAAACCAAGTAGGATGTGATCTAACAATATAAGATTGTGGTCCAAAGGACTGTAAATCAATCCCAACATCTTTCAACATATCCATATGTTTTTCAATAATTAAGGATTCTTGTCTTGAGAAATCAAAGTTAATGGGTATGAGCAGTTCTTGAACTTGATGATCTACATTGCCAAATTGCTTTTTTAAATACTCATATTTAATTCTTTCTTGAGCTGCATGTTGATCGATTAAATACATTCCATGTTCATTTTGTGCAACGATATAAGTTCCTTGAACTTGTCCTACAGGGTAAAGTGTAGGAATTCGTTCCCTTTCCACTTCTTTTAATTTCTGTTCACGATCATCTACTTGAGCCGAAGCTTCATCATTAAATTTCCTTGAATCGATTTCAAGGGGTTGACTTTTATCTTCGTAAATTTTTTCTGTATTTATAGGAGTTTCCTTCTCTTTTTCCTCTTCTTTGTTGACATGATCGAAATTTAATTGCTCTGATTTCTCAAAGCTTGGTCTTGATTTTGTGACTTGCTCTTTTTGTTGGATCTCAGGAATTAATCTTTGACTGCGGAAGGTCTCCTTTATGCAGTTTTCAACAATTTCCATTAATTCTTGTTCCTTACTAAAACGGACTTCTAGCTTGGTCGGATGGACATTTGCATCAACTAAAACAGGATCCATTTCTATATGCAAAACGGTTACCGGAAAACGTCGAATAGGTAATAAGGTATGATAACCACGTAAAATAGCATGATTTAAACCATAATGTCTAATGTATCGTCCATTGATGATACTTGTCATATAAGAGCGAGATGCCCTTGTGATTTCTGGTTTAGCAATATATCCTTTAATCTTAAAATCTAAGGATTCATATTCAATAGGAAGCATCTGCTTGGCAATTTCTAGATTATATACTTGCGAAATAACCTGTAATACGTCACCTGTTCCTGGCGTTTTAAATAAAAGTTTTCCATTATGGGAAAGGTCAAATCGAATTTCTGGATGGGCCAATGCCATCCGATTAATAATATCTGTAATGTGACCAAGTTCTGTATGCAGGGACCTTACATACTTAAGTCTAGCAGGTGTATTATAAAAGAGATCCCTCACGTTAATTTCCGTACCCCTTCTTGCATCGCTTTTTCCCTTAGCGATAAAATTCCCGCCTTCTAAAGAAAGTTCTACTCCTACAGAATCCCCTGTAGACGTCTTCACTGTTAAACGGCTGACGGAAGCAATACTGGCTAAGGCCTCTCCCCTAAAGCCTAAAGTTCGAATGTGAAAGAGGTCTGACTCATCTGCAATTTTACTCGTAGCATGGCGTAAAAAGGCTCTTTCGCTATCTTCCTTTGACATTCCAACACCATTATCGATTATTTTAATCTGCTCCAGACCGGCTTCAAGCAGTTCAATCCTAATCCAGCTACTCTTGGCATCTATACTGTTTTCAATTAATTCTTTAACAACCGAAGCAGGTCTCTCCACAACCTCTCCTGCCGCTATTTTGTTGGATAAACTTTCTGGAAGCTGAATAATCGTCAAATCTCTTCACCTCTGCACTTTCATTCTAATTACTATATTTATTTAAGTTAGCTTTTTTTGTAATTCATATAAATAATTCATGGCTTCTAATGGTGTCATTTCCATAATAGAAGCCTTGCTTAAATCTTTTAAAACAGCTTCTTCTTTTTCATTGTAGACTTTTTTCGAGGGCTTATTTTCCTCTACGAAGAAGGACAATTGCTCAGATTCTTTATATTCTCCTTTTGCCTCTAGTTGGGATAAAATTTCAGAAGCCCGGTTTAGTAAAGGGTCCGGCAAATCAGCCAATTTTGCTACATGAATTCCGTAACTTTCATCCGCTGAACCTTCATTTATTTTGTGCAAGAAGATAATTTTTCCATCCTCTTCTTCAGCTCTTACATGAATATTCTTTAATCGATTTAAACTTTGATCTAATTCTGTTAATTCATGATAGTGGGTTGAAAATAAGGTCTTAGCATGAATATGATCGTGAATATACTCGATGATTGCTTGAGCTAAAGCCATTCCATCATAAGTGCTCGTCCCCCGTCCAATTTCATCGAGCAATATTAAACTGTTTTTTGTTGCATGCTGAAGGGCGTTATTTGCCTCTAACATTTCAACCATGAATGTACTTTGTCCTGAAACTAAATCGTCTGCTGCTCCTATTCTAGTAAATATCTGATCAAAAATTAATAGGTCTGCTTTTATAGCAGGTACGAAACAACCAATTTGTGCCATAATAACCGTTAGGGCAAGCTGCCTCATATAGGTACTCTTACCCGACATATTTGGTCCAGTTATTAACAAAATATTAGTTTCATCACTTAATTCAATATTATTTGGAACGAAGGTATTATCCTTCATCACCCTTTCAATGACAGGGTGTCTCCCTTCTTCAATGAAAAGTTTCTCCTTTACAAAGTTTGGTTTAATGTAATTGTTTTCTTCACTTATAACCGCAAAGGATTGCAAAACATCAACTGTACTAACATAATCGGCTAAATACTGAATTTCTTCTATATAATCTTTTATTTCATCACGAATTTCTAAAAATAAATTGTATTCTAATTCAACACTTTTTTCATCCGCTTCCAGGATCAGTAATTCCTTTTCCTTTAATTCTGGCGTGATAAATCGTTCAGAATTCGTTAAGGTTTGTTTGCGTTCATATCGGTCTTCTGGAATGAGATGCAAATTTGGTTTTGTTACATCAATATAGTAGCCAAAGACCCGGTTAAATCCCACCTTCAATGAACGAATACCTGTAGATTCCTTCTCTTCAATCTCTAAGTTTTTAATCCAGTCTTTACCATTCCTTGAAGCATCCCGATACACATCTAATTGTTGATCAAACCCATCTTTAATCATAGATCCTTCTGTGATAGAAATGGGTGGATCATCAACAATACTAGATTGCAAGAGTTGAATAACCTTTTCAGGTACTCGTATATTTTTATTAATTTCTTGTAAGGATTGATCCTCAATCTTGGCTAGCACTTCTTTAATTGCTGGAATATTTTCTAGTGAAGTTCTTAACTGAACTAAATCTCTAGCATTCACATTCCCATAAGCAATCCGACCAACTAAGCGCTCTAAATCATATACAGTCCTCAGAAGCTCTCTTAACTCCTCTCTTTCAAGAAACTTCTCATAAAATACTTGGACGATTGATAATCTATTTTCAATATCTTTATGACTTACTAAAGGGCGCTCTAACCATCCCTTTAATTTTCTTGCTCCCATGGCCGTAACTGTTTTATCTAATATCCAGAGTAAACTTCCGTATTTTTCCTTTTGTAAATAGGACTCTGTTAATTCTAAATTACGCTTTGAAAACATATCAATTTTCATATAATGATTTAATTCAATCACTTCTGCCTTTTGAATATGTTCTAAAGAACGTTTCTGAGTTTTGTGAAGATAATTTAAGAGTCTACTAAAACCTTCCACAAGTCTTTCGTCATTTAAATGATCACAAAGAGAACGATATTCACCGTTAAAGGAAACGTCGTCTTCATAAGAAATCATTATTTGTAAACGTTTTTTAAGGAGTGAAACATATTTTTCTGCTAAAGTAGTTGATAGGACAACTTCTTTAATTGAAGCATTATAAAGTTGATGAATGACATCGTCAAATTCATCTTCAATAAACATGACCTTACTCTCTCCTGTAGATAAATCACTATAGGATAGAACAAATAAGCCGGAATCGAAGTGGCTTAAACTAGCAATATAGTTACTCTCACCATCCTTTAACATGGTGGCATCCATTACCGTCCCTGGAGTAATTACTTGAACGACTTCTCTTTTTACAACTCCAACAGCATCCTTTGGATCCTCTACTTGCTCACAAATTGCTACTTTGTGACCATCATCAACTAACTTCTTAATATAGCCCTCTGCTGAGTGATGGGGCACTCCACACATAGGTATTGGATCATCTTTTGAGGAATCCCTTTTGGTAAGTGTAATTTCTAAAATTTGAGCAGCTTCAATTGCATCATCATAAAATAATTCATAAAAATCCCCTAATCTGAAAAATAAAAAGGCATCTTCATGCTGGGATTTTATATCAACATATTGTTGCATCATGGGTGTTAATTTCGACATCACTCAATCCTCCGACAAGTACAAATATATGTTAGTATTATAGCATATTATATACTTCTATGTTTTTAAATAATATGGAAAAAAATAAACGAGAGACAATGCTCTCGTTTAATGATGCTTCCCTTGCTTATTAAAAAAATCTGTTTTAATATGATCTAATTCATCATCCGTTGCTTTATATGACCAATCGAAATCATCCTCTTTATGATGATGCCAATTAGGATTGACTCGAACAGATAACTTTGTTTCCCCAATAACTTGAACAATAAATTCCCTTTCTATTTCTACATCAATTTTTTTATGCTTTTTAGATACTTTACAAGTTAAACAATTCGGCTGTTTGATAACTTTAGCCATTACATCATACTGATTACTTATTGTGTTTTTATCAAAAACAGATAAAGGAACAATATCCTTGTAGGACACTCTTTCGGTTACGACCTCTGTCTTTGTATTATCATTAAAGGAATACCAGACATTAATATCATAACTTCCACTAATTTGTACCGACTTTTTTGATTTCATTTTAGCATTGTAAATATGATTGATTACCCAACATCCCAAAATACTTGTTGGTTTGTGTGGAGGATGAATGAAGTGATTATCCTTTGTGAATTTCCTACCTTTTCCACAAACCGCCTTAGTAATAATTTCTCTGTAATCCTTATCAAGAAAGCTCATAGCTATGACTACCTCCTTTTGTCATAGTTATTTTATGCAGGACGATTACCTAAAGTGAATCCGCAAATAAAAAAGCACCTTTATTGTTATTTCAAACAATAAAAGCGCCTACTTTTAAAACTTACTCTCTTATATCTGTACCGGTTTTCCCCGTTAATAAATCTCCGCCGGTTTCTTCAATGATATTATTTGTCACTGAACGAGCAATTGTTCCTGTAATCAACTGTAGTACATCATTCACTACATCTTGAACTTCTTTAAACTCTTGAACAATTGGCATCTCATCGATCTCATCTTCGATGTTTTTAATTTCCTTTTCGACAATGGTTAATGCTTTATCCTTACCATATGCCTGTAAGTTAACTGCTTGCTTTTGTAAAACTTTTAATTTTTTAATCAGTGATTGAAGACGTTCGTTTTGGTTAATTTTTGCCTCAATTATTTTAAATCGATTAATTTCCTCAATATTAGATAGCATGTGAGCTAATTGTTTTGCTTCTTCTAATACTTGATCTCTTGTATATAAGGACATTTACTTTACACCTACCTCACTTGAGACGAGTTCACCATTTAGTGAATACCTTCTCGTTTCTGTAATTTTTACTTCTACAATCTTTCCGATAACGGACTTAGGTCCTTTAAAATTGACGACTTTATTCTTTTCAGTGTACCCTGACAAAACATCCGCATCCTTCTTACTTTCACCTTCAACTAATACTTTTACGATTTTGCCTTTATATGATTCCATAGCCGCGGATGCTTGTTGATCAATTAAGGAGTTGAGCCTTGCTAATCTTTTCCTTTTCTCCTCCATCGCTACATTATCCTCTCTTACAGCAGCAGGAGTTCCTTCCCTTGGGGAATATATAAAGGTATAAGCAGCTTCAAAGCCAACTTCTTCAACTAAACGTAAGGTGTCTTCAAATTGTTCTTCTGTTTCATTCGGAAACCCTACAATAATATCTGTAGTTAATGTGACATCTGGTATGGCAGTTTTGATTTTACCAACGAGTTCTAGATATTCTTCGCGACTATACTTTCTGTTCATTCTTCTTAGTACTTCAGTACTTCCAGACTGAACAGGCATGTGAATATGATTCATTAAGTTTCCACCCTTTGCTATCACTTCAATACAGTGATCATCAAAATCCCGTGGGTGTGGAGATGTAAAACGAATTCTCGGTATATCAATTTTTCGTAAATCATCTAAAAGATTACCAAAGCTATAGTTAATATCATCAAAATCCTTACCGAAGGCATTTACATTTTGACCAAGTAAGGTAACTTCTTGATAGCCTTCCGCCGCTAAATGACGGACTTCTTGAATGATATCATCTGGACGTCTACTTCTCTGCTTTCCTCTGGTCATGGGAACTATACAAAAGGTACAAAACTTATCACAACCATACATGATATTTACCCAAGCCTTGATTTTCCCTCTTCTAGCCTTAGGAAGGTTTTCATAAATATCTCCTTCCTTTGACCAAACTTCTACAACCTGGGCCTTAGAGAACATAGCTCCTTTAAGCAAATTGGGTAACCTATGAATATTGTGAGTTCCAAAAATGATATCCACATGTTGATGCTTTTGCATGATACGATTTACTACATTTTCCTGTTGGGACATACAACCACAAACACCAATAATTAAATCGGGATTCTCTCGTTTTAGTGGTTTAAGATGTCCAATTTCACCAAACACTTTATTCTCTGCATTCTCTCTAATGGCACATGTATTAAGTAAGATTACATCGGCTTCTTCTTTCACTGTAGTGGCTTCGTATCCCATGCCTTGGAAAATCCCTGCCATCACTTCTGTATCATGTTCATTCATCTGACAACCATAAGTTTGGATAAGGAATTTCTTATCCCTTCCAATCTCTTTCATATCTTCCGGAAGTGCAAAATCATAATGCACTTCTATATCTTCTCTAAATCGTTTTCGTGCTTTATTTATATTAGGTGGTTCATAGGTTTTTTGAAAGTATTTAGCAAAATCTTCTGTTGTTTTTGCTTTCAAAGGTTTATTCTGACTAGATTGACCATTTATAAAGCTTTCATCATTTCCTGCAATCTTTGACAAATGATCCTTTACCATAGGTACGACTCCTTTCTGTCAGTATAAATTCATCTTCATTAGTATATTATAATCTTTATTTGCTCATTTAACAAATTTTTCTCAAGCTAATTGTACTGTTTATAAGCCTTACAAGCATTTCAAACATAATTCTACAGCTTTTTGTAAATCACTAAGTGACCAACTGGGACCAGCGGCCCCCTCTACCGCTAAGTTATGGGAGATGGGCAAATGAATAAATCCAGATTTAACCTGTAAATTATGCTCTTGTATGTAATGCAAACTATGATACATAACGTTATTACAGACATAAGTACCTGCAGTATTTGATATCTCTGCGGGAAGTTGATTTTCCTTTAAATGCTCTACCATCTCTACAATAGGGAGACTTGTAAATAGGCCGTCTGAACCGGCCTCTACAATTTTTTCATTTTCTGGTTTATATCCCTCATTATCCTTTGCTCCGCTCATACAATTAATAGCAATTCTTTCCGGACTAATTTTTGATCGGCTACCTGCAATTCCTAGGGACACAACAATATCAGGTTCATGTTCTTTAATTAGAGCAGTGATTTTTTCCCCTGCCTTTACAAATTCAACGGGTAATACTTTACCAATCACTCGATAATCATTAATAATTTCATCATGTAAGTTCGTGACAATTGGACCTGTTGGATTCTCAGAATATGCTAAAAATGGTTCAAACCCTGTTAATAATATCTTTCTCACTAAAATCTTTCCCTTCCTAAAGTTCTATTTATGATGTAAATAAGGGATAGAAAATTAAATATGCTACTATTTATAAACAAGAAACATAATGAATGCATAAACTAATCAATCTATACTTCGTTGTCTCTTATTTATTGTACATTCAGTAGGTATATCTGTAAATCATTAAAACTACTTGTTCAGTTACTTAACACATACCATGTTAGTAGATAAAATATTATAATATGTCTAGAATATCTAGCCTTTTGTTTTAAATCGATTAACTCCTATATTACCTCATTTGTTTTAGATGACTTTCAAATCAAAAAGATACTGTTTATTCACTAGTTTATGGATAAGAGTATACAGTATTTTTATCAATATTATTGTTTTATGAAAATCCCTTGATATACAGACAATAAAAAAGATTGGAACACAGGATTTGTTTCAAATAGAAAACATGCTTCATTGTTAATTACTTTAACTTGTTTTCTACAAATTTAATCCCTTTGTCCCAATCTAAAATAAAAGCCTAATGATTATCTAGGTTCTACAATTAATTTTATAGCGGTGCGCTCCTCTTCGTTAATCATAATGTCTGTAAATGCGGGGATACAAATTAAGTCTACACCACTAGGAGCTACGAAACCTCTTGCTATAGCTATTGCTTTCACTGCTTGATTAATTGCACCTGCACCAATTGCTTGTAGTTCTGCAGATCCATTTTCCCTAATGACATTAGCTAAGGCTCCTGCGACAGAATTTGGATTAGATGTTGCTGAAACTTTTAAAACATCCATTACAAGTACCTCCTTCATATGCTTTATATTATTCTATATTTACTATATTCTAGTAACGGTTAGCTTATAACCTTAATATGCAAAAAGGAAATATATCTTTAATTAAATAATGGAGTCTGATCGTTAATCATAATTCTTTTGACCGTTTCTGCTTTCCCTGTCTCTACATTTATTTTAAATATAACACCATTTAACTGTTTTGCTCCTTTGGCAACTTCAAACCGAGCGGGTAAATTAGTTTTAAATCTTCGAATAACAATATCTTGATCTACACCGATTATACCATCATAAGGCCCAGTCATTCCAGCATCAGTAATATAACCTGTACCCTTAGGTAAAATTCTTTCATCAGCTGTTTGTACATGGGTGTGCGTGCCTACCATTGCGCTTACTCTACCGTCGACATACCAGCCCATTGCCAGCTTTTCACTTGTTGCTTCTGCATGGAAATCAAGGAAGATAATGTCGGTCCTTTTTCGAGCTTCTTCGATTAATTCATCAACGATGTCAAAGGGATTTTCTGTTGGAGATAAAAAGGTTCTACCCTGTAAATTAATGACAGCAATTTCCTGACCATTATAATTCACATAAACAATTCCTTTACCTGGATTGTTTTTAGGGAAGTTGGCAGGGCGAATTAGATATTTAGCATCATCAATAAACTCAAATATCTCCTTTTGATCCCAGGTATGATTTCCCATCGTTACCGCATGAACTCCCAGGGATAGAAATTGTTTATATATCTTTTCTGTAATTCCTCTTCCACCAGCAGCATTCTCACCATTTACTATAATCATTTGTGGTTTATGTTCTTCTTTTAAAACCGGCAAATACTGCTCTAGCATTGCCCTACCTGGAGATCCGTAAACATCTCCAATAAATAATATTTTCATGTAATCCATCCATTTCAAACAATATTATACTTAAAGATAGGTAGAAAAAAAGCGGTAAAAGAATACCGCTTTATTTGGCATATTCTACCGCTCTTGTTTCCCTAATTACTGTTACTTTTATGTGACCAGGGTAATCAAGTTCCCTCTCAATTCGTTTTCGAATATCTCTTGCGACTTTTACTGAAGATAAATCATCAATTTCATCAGGTTTTACGATGATTCGGATTTCTCTTCCTGCTTGAACTGCGTAAGATTGTTCAACCCCTGAAAACGATTTTGAAATTTCCTCTAATTTCTCTAGTCGCTTAATGTAGTTTTCTAATGTTTCACTTCTAGCGCCTGGTCTAGCAGCTGATAGTGCGTCTGCTGTTGCAACTAGTGTGGCAATCACAGAAGTTGGTTCTTCATCACCGTGGTGAGATGCATTAGCAATTACTAATACTTCTGGTTCTTTGTATTTTAGGGCTAGTTCTTTACCAATTTCAACGTGGCTACCCTCCATCTCATGATCAATAGCCTTTCCAATGTCATGAATTAAACCTTCTCTCCGCGCGAGCATTTTATTTTCACCTAATTCGGCTGCAAGCAAACCTGTAAGATAAGCAACTTCCATTGAATGTTTCAATACATTTTGACCATAACTTGTACGATACTTCAATCGACCTAATATCTTAATTAAATCAGGGTGTAAACCATGTACACCGATCTCAAAAGTAGCTTCTTCACCAACTTCGCGAATATATTCGTCAACATCGCGTCGAGCTTTATCAACCATTTCTTCAATTCGGGCTGGGTGAATTCTCCCATCCTGAACAAGGTTATCTAAAGCTATTCGAGCAATTTCACGACGAACGGGGTCAAAACCTGATAAAATAACTGCTTCAGGTGTGTCATCGATAATTAAATCGATTCCTGTTAGGGTTTCTAAGGTCCTAATATTTCGACCTTCTCGGCCAATAATTCGACCCTTCATTTCATCATTAGGTAGGTTTACAACAGAGACTGTAGTTTCAGCTACATGATCTGCTGCAAATCTTTGAAGTGCCAAGGACAAGATGTTTTTCGCCTGTTTACTTGAAGCTTCTTTCACTTCATTTTCGGCAGCTTTTATGAGCAATGCCTTTTCGTGGCTTAATTCTTGATCAATTCGATCTAGAATTATTTGTCTTGCTTGGTCCTCCGTATAACCTGATACTCGCTCAAGCTCTGTTTGTTGCTTTTCTAAAATAGCTTCCACTTTGCTTTCCATTTCTTCAATTTGTTGTTGTTGTTCTGTGAGTGATCTTTCCCTCTCTTCTAACATAAGTTCACGCTTATCTAGCGTATCACTTTTTCGATCGAGATTTTCTTCTCGTTGAATTAAACGATTTTCTTGATTCTGTATCTCAGAACGACGTTCGCGTATTTCTATTTCTGTTTGCTGAAGAAGTTTATGATTTTCGTCTCTCGCTTCTAACAGGGCTTCTTTTTTCGTTGCCTTTGCATTACGATTAGCTTCTTCGACAATTTGTTTTGCTAACGTTTCCGCACTTGAAATCTTAGCTTCTGCAATAGATTTACGAATGAGATAACCAACAACAATACCGACGATTAGGATTGCGGCAAGCAAAATGGAGATGATCCAAGGATTATCCAAAATCCTCACCTCCTATTGCTATAAATTTTAAATTAGTAATGTCGGCATGTAACATTTTCAAATACAATTTATATGTTTATATAAAAGTATACAATTTAATATTAATTGTCTGAGCTTCTAATGTCAAGGAAACGTCACAGAAAATCCTTTGTACTTGCTTTAAAACTTTCTTTCATAAAAAAACTAGAACATTTAAGGCAAATGACCTTAAACATTCTAGTTTTATCTTTATTCTTCCACTTCTTCTTTAGCAGAAGTTGGGTCCTTTTCATCTAGTTCATAATGATCCCTAATCGCTTGATAAACTTCATCTTTTATTTCTTCATTTTCTCTTAAAAACTGTTTTGCGTTTTCTCTTCCTTGCCCTAATCGTTCTTCGTTATAAGAATACCAAGCACCACTTTTTTGAACAATGTCTAAATCGGAACCTATATCGAGAATTTCACCTTCTCTAGAAATACCTTCTCCATACATGATATCAACCATTGCCTCTTTAAAGGGTGGAGCGACTTTATTTTTAACTACTTTTAACCTTGTTTTATTTCCAACATTATCGTTTCCTTGCTTTAACATTTCAGCCCGGCGAACTTCTAACCGTACAGAAGAATAGAACTTTAACGCCCTTCCACCTGGTGTAACTTCTGGGTTTCCAAACATTACACCGACTTTTTCTCTGATTTGGTTAATAAATATCGCAATTGTATTCGATTTATTAATCGCACCGGATAACTTTCTTAAAGCTTGGGACATGAGGCGGGCTTGTAAACCTACGTGGGAATCTCCCATTTCACCTTCAATTTCAGCCTTTGGTACTAAGGCCGCTACAGAGTCAATTACAATAATATCAACAGCACCACTTCGAACGAGAGCCTCAGCAATTTATAAAGCTTGTTCTCCCGTGTCTGGCTGGGATAATAATAATTCTTCGATATCTACGCCTAAGGCACGGGCATAGTTCGGATCGAGAGCATGTTCAGCATCGATAAAGGCTGCTTGACCACCTTGTTTTTGGGCTTCTGCTATAGCATGTAATGCTACAGTCGTCTTACCTGAAGATTCAGGTCCATATATTTCAATAACTCTACCTCTTGGATATCCACCAATGCCTAATGCTACATCAAGAGCTAGTGATCCACTTGAGATAGAGGCGATTTTTTGCGTTTCATCCGCACCTAACTTCATAACAGAACCTTTACCAAATTGTCTTTCTATTTGTCTTAATGCCATATCTAATGCTTGTTTTCTATCACTCATTAGAGACCCTCCTTTAATTAACTAACTCTATAATACATCTTATTAGAATAATACACAACTAAAATGCGAATGTGTGTTCTGTTACTTTGAATCTATTAATACTTGTAAAAAATAAAATTAAGCGCTCTTTGATAAAATATTATAAATTTTGCTTGTTTTTTTAGCTAATATTAAGTTTTTAGCATTCCAAAAATAATCTCTAAACCCTTTAATACTGCACGTTTTCTAATTTGATTTCGATTCCCGTTAAAGGTAAATTGATAGGCTTTAGAAAACTGATCTGTACACAATCCAATATATGTAAGACCCACTTCTTTATTTTCAAGTTGATCCGGACCTGCTACGCCCGTAAAGCTAATACCTATATTTGTTTGGAACATCTTCCTTACATTTCTAGCCATTTCTAGGGCGCATTGTTCGCTAACTACTCCCTCGTTTGCAATTGTATCCGAAGAAACAGAAAGTAGCTTTTCTTTAATACTTGCGTCATAAGTCACAATACTTCCTGGAATTACAGAGGAAACACCCTCAACAGAAACCAATTCACTGGCAAATAATCCACCTGTTAAGCTT
>Ga0079226_10000204_pt1 | contig 39466 bp, 39 predicted proteins | sample Poulit2014_FD_76345 | JGI IMG/M metagenome (GOLD analysis project Ga0079226, IMG submission 76345) | Agricultural soil microbial communities from Georgia to study Nitrogen management - Poultry litter 2014 | ecosystem: Environmental > Terrestrial > Soil > Agricultural land | place: USA: Georgia...
AACACCCGATCATCCTCCCCGGATAAGTCATAAACAAGCCGAGCCTCCTCTGGGTTGAGGGATAGGGCAAGAGCATGGGAAGGTTCGAATCTATTTCGCTTGTTTGTTCCTAGATGCCAGCCTGCCCTCTTCACTTTCAAGCCTTTAAAATCAATCATTTCCTTAGGTGTCAGATACAATTCCTGACCGAAAAAGGTAAAAACTCCTGATAAGTCGGTCTTTAGAAAATCCCTTTGAAATTTCTTAAAGTTATGTAAGTCTTGAGGGTGCTTGTGGGTCTTGACCAGTCTAGGCGCCCCTCTAGTCTCACCGTCTAACTTCCGTAAAAGGGCTACAAAATGACCCTCACCTTCAAGCTCGTGAGGCCAGAGCCGTAAAGTTTTCGCTAACTCCTGGTCCCCCGTATCCGTCCAATCCGGCCGTCCTGGGGAAAAGTGTTGAGCCTGTTCGATCTTCTCTAGGGCATAATTAGGATAAGACTCCATGAACTGCTCAATCATTTGTTCATTTTCCTCCGGCGAAAAGGTACAGGTCGAATAAACAAGAAGTCCACCTTGAACTAACATTCGGTCGACATTCTTTAAAATATCTAACTGCCTCTCCTGATTTTTCTTAACGAGGTCCAAGCTCCATTCATCAACTGCTTCAGAATTCTTTCTAAACATTCCCTCACCAGAACAAGGTGCATCCAGTAAAATCCGGTCAAAGTAGGAAGTAAAACGATCCGCCAAACCCTCAGGACTCTCATTAGTCACTATCGTATTCCGGATTCCTAAACGTTCCACATTTTCAGATAAAATATCCGCCCGCCTGGGATGAATTTCATTAGCCACCAGTAAACCGCTTCCTCTCATCTTTCCCGCAATTTGCGTGGCCTTCCCTCCCGGCGCAGCCGCCAAATCAAGAATAATCTCGCCCGGCTGCACGTCCATAAGTTCAGCAACGGCCATGGCACTCGGATCCTGAATATAGTAGACCCCCGCATCATGATAGGGGTGTCTACCTGGGCGATCCTCCTTTGCATAAAAGTATCCGCCCTCGACCCAGGGGATCTCCCTCAGGCTAAAGGGTAAATTCCCTTCTACAGCCTTCAGTGGGTTTAAGCGCAAGCCGTAAGATTGCTCCCTATGTAAACTAGCGAGAAAGTCTTCAAACTCCTCCGCAAGTAATTCTCTCATCTTTTCTATAAATTCCTTTGGTAATTGAATTGTCCTCACCTCTTTTCCTAGTATAGCGACTTCACTATTTTTCGGCAATTCCTAAGGAACTACCTGGGGAAAAGCTGCTTAGTCTCACGGTAGACACTCTCTTTCCTATCTTGCCCATTCTTTCTGAAACAATTTTTTGTGTTTTTGTGTTAGGATTAACTTAGCTTTATAAAGGAGTTGAAATGACGTGAGTCGAGGGTTAAAAATATTTTTATGGACGATTATGAGTCTTATTATCATTGTTAGTCTATTCTTTTATGTAAGTTTATATGGTATGCCAATCAAGAAAAACATGGTGGCCAAGTCAGTACTCAAACAATTGGAAGAGAAGTATGAAGAAGATGTTGAACTTGTTGGCGCTATCTATAATTTTAAGGATAAGAATTATGGTGGAGTATATGAAATTGGTGATATCGAATTTTATGCTGAGGAAATTTCAGATGATGAAATAACGGATACCTATCCGAATGAGATTTGGAAGATGGAATTAATGGAGGACTTTGTGGATATCTACAAGGAGACCTTCCCTCGAGGTACTCGGATTGATGCAAGTTATGTTCATTCGACAGAACATGCAGTGGACGGTCCTGATATCCCCCGTTATGACCAGGTGGATTCTTGGTTATTTTTAGATTTAACGATTGATGAAGCCTTTGATGATGATGGTCATTGGGAGGGAATCGCTGAGATTGCGGAGTTGGTCCAAGAAAAGTCGCCTAAGATTGGTAGCACCTTCTTGTTCGTTGAAGAGGCTGAGGATAAGGAGACCTATGTAACTTGTCCGGATTTAGAAGAGGGTGCAATATCCTCTGTTAGTGATGCGAAAAATCAATGTGATTCTTCAGTCTTTACTGGAGAACAGAGAAGAGATTAAAAATGAATTTAAGACATAACTTTTAAAACTATAATAAAAACAAATAGAGCGTTTAAACCGCTACAGAAATATCCTGTCCTTTCACCCTCCGGGTACAAGGGCAACATCTAAAAAGGGCAATCCACAATGATTGCCCTTTTTAGTGTTTACTTTGCCTAGGCACGCCCTCAACTTCTGAAGTCTCGCTCGAAGCGATCCTTCAGGGATTTTCGGACCCGTGCGGTGAGATAAATCTCACCGTTCCCCTAGAAGCGACAGGATATTTCTTTCGCTTTTATTGTTCATTTTATTTAATCATAGTATTTTTATGCCAAACCCTTTTTTATGCTGAGACTTTTAGAAGTTTATTTAAAATCACAATAACCCAATCGAAGGATACTTTCATAAGCTAGTATTCTTGCCCAATCAAAATATATAATTGCCCTTTTCACTAATTTCCTCTTTTTAGTGCACCATTGTAATTTCTCTAATTGTAAATATTATACCACCAATTTCTTCCGATCTTCTTACTATCTGTTTCTTCTTTGATAGTATCTGTTTAAGGTTTAAACATATAAAATAATCCCCTAAAGTAGTTTTGTTTTTAACAGTTTACTTTAAGGGAGCATATCAATTCACAGAAACTATGTATTTTTATTCCGTCCACAGATCTTCAGTTAATTTGTAAACAAGAGAGCCAAAGGTAAACTTTACGGGATATAGGGAAATAATAATAGCTAGAATCTCTGCGATCATTTTTAAACTTCCACTTAACTCCCAAACATTCTTAATAAGATAGTTAGCAAAAAAGATTAGTCCAAATACCATAGCTACAGATACTAGGAAGGATAGAAGAATAAGAGCTATCTTCCCATAAGGGACTTCCTTTAGCTTGGCTAGCTTTTTAATGCTTCCATCAGCAACTGAAAAACTTATATAGGCTAATAGGATAATCAAAGGATACCAATTGGAATAACCAATTTTAAACCAGGCAAAGGCAAGTCCTATCATAAGGAGCCAGCCTATATTATTAAAACTTTCTTTATTCATTATTACCACCTCATGGGTTGTGTCTTTGCTGTCTATATTTCTTTGTTGAATAATTATTAGATTACGAGATTATTTGATGACAGGCTCCTTTGAAAAACGGTCAAATCGTAAGGGGTCAATCGGAATAATCGTTTCTTCTTCACTTAACATTTGCTGGATAAGCTTACCGGTTACAGTAGCTAGGCTAATTCCATCTCCTTCATGGCCTGCCGCGATATAAAAGCCTGGGACTTCTTCTACTTCCGATACGATTGGTAAGTGGTCCGCTGTAAAGGGTCTAAACCCTGTATAGGAGCGGATGATTCGTAAGTCGGTTAGGCTTGGGAAGAACCTTAGGGCTCTTTTGGTAATAGTATTGACAACATTAATATCGATGCGGTCATCATAACCAACAAATTCCCGGCTACTTCCTATGAGGAAGTTTTGATTTTCTGTTGGCTCTAGGACAAGGGCTACTCCGTATTTTGCGGTTTCTTCATCGACGATTCTTTCTCTTTCGAATTTGTTCATGAGGTAACCGAACTCCATAACATTCCTCATCATGATCGGCTTTTGTCTGGCACCGACGAGAATATGCCCCTTTCTTGGGATGATTGGGATGTCAATGCCTAGCATTTTTCCGACGAAGGGTGCCCAGACGCCTGCTGCATTGATTACTTTTTTCGCAACATAGGTTCCTGAGCTCGTCTCGATATGGAAATCTTTCCCTTTTTTCTTTATGTTTTTCACGTCTGAAAAGGTATGTAATTTTAGTCCGTTGGCGACGGCGCGGTCAATTAATGAATAGCAAAACATATAAGGGTTGATGAGTGAATCTGTTTCACATTCTAGTCCCCCTGGAATGTCATCAGCGAAATAAGGTGATTCTGCCCGAACATCCTTTCGGTCGAGGACATTAAACTTCAGTCCCGCCTTACTTTGAATCTTCACCCATTCAATGGCTGCCTCATACTCTTCTTCAGTATCACAAACTAAGATACTACCAGAATCCCGGTACTCAAAGGGTAGGTGTAGTTCATCCTTTAAATCAACTGTTAGTTCTTGGCTAACTAAGGACATCTTACTATCATAACCCGGGTCCTTATCAACGATGGATATATTTCCGTCACATTTTGAAGACGTACCACTTGCGATGTCTTCCCTTTCAATAAGCATACAATCCATGCCTGCCTTCGCCACGTAATATGCGATACAGGAACCAACAATCCCTCCCCCAATAATGGCTACTTCAGCGTAATTATCTTTCTTGGCCATAGAGATCCTCCTCGTGCTTATGTATTATTTGTGCATTAATTTTATATATTTTAATCACTAAACTTAATTCAATTGTATCATATATGTTAATATAATAAATGAAAGTACTTACATTTAATTGCGACAATTTTAAGGAGGGAAGCCTATCCCCATGGACAAATTAATTGTTTGTAGATGTGAAGAAGTAAGCTTAGAAGATTTGGTGGAAACCGCTGAAAAATATAAGGCATCTGCCCGGGAAGTCAAACTTAGAACCCGAGCAGGTATGGGTGTTTGCGGTGGACGTACCTGTCGTCCCGCTGTAGATGCTATTTTAGCCAAGGCTACGGGAGAAGATCCGATTGATGATCTGCCACTTAAGGTGCAGCCCCCGGTCAGGCCTGTCACCCTATCCTTACTAGGAGGTAAGAAGACTGATGAATAATCGTATTGTTGATCATCCTATTTTAGGTAAATTGGGTGAGCGTAAAACAGTTAGCTTCACCTTTAACGGTAAAAAATATGAAGGCCTCAAAGGCGATACGATTGCCTCTGCTTTGATGGCCCATGGTATTCGAACATTAAGAGTTCATGAAGAGACGGGAACTCCTCGTGGAATTTATTGTAATATAGGTCATTGCTTTGAATGTCGGGTAACAGTCAATGGTGCGGAAGGAATCCGTGCTTGTATGACACCTATTTCTGCGGACCTAGAAGTTGTAAGTGGAGGAATAGAAGCCGCTCCGCTTAAGCCTGAACTCGAACCCTTCCCTAGGACTTATGCAGAGTTTGAGCAATTACAGGAGGAAGATTCAGATGAATGATTGCGTAATTATTGGTGCCGGTCCAGCTGGACTATCCGCTGCCATTGCTTGTAGAGAATGGGATTTATCCGTTACTGTTCTTGATGAATTCCCTGAAGCCGGTGGAAGACTTTTAGGGCAACTTTACGAGCAGCCAGATGGTTCATGGTGGAATGGCATCGAAGAATCTAAGAAGCTTTTAACAAAGGCCGAGGAACTTCAAGCCGATTTACAATTTGAAGTATCTGTCCATCACATTGAAAAGACAGATGATCGGTTTATTATACATACAAATCAAGGGAACTTTTCTGGAAAATCAGTTCTAATCGCTACCGGGGCAGCTGAAGTACAAGCTCCTATCCCGGGCTGGACCTTACCTGGAGTCATGTCCATAGGTGCTGCCCAGGTCATGACCAATGTCCACAGGGTAAAGGTTGGGGAAAAGGGAGTTATTGTTGGAGTGAATGTTCTGTCCGCAGCGATTGCCCACGAACTCCATCTAGCAGGTGTCAATGTTGCTAGCATGGCACTCCCAGCCAGTAATGTTGTTTCTGAGGATGAAGCCAATCCGAAAAAAGTGATGGAGTCTCTAGCGCGGATTGCTCACTTAGCTCCGTCCGCCTTTATCCGCTTCGGAAGTAAGTTTACCAACCTGAGCCTGGTGCGAAATATGGTCGTAAACTTCTTCCCATCCAAAGGAATCAAAATGTGGGGAATGCCTATTCATTTACGAAAGGCAGTTACACGGATTAATGGAAAGGACAAGGTAGAATCTGTCACCATGAGCAAGGTCACTTCTAAGGGTGAGATTGTCCCGAATACGGAAGAAACGATTGAGGTTGATTTTGTCTGTATCGCTGGCGGACTCTATCCCCTGGCAGAACTTGCCTCAGTCCTTGGTTGTCCTTTTAAATATATTGCAGAGCTTGGTGGCCATGTTCCGGTCCATAATGAATCCATGGAGACCCCTGTGGAGGGTGTCTATGTAGCTGGTAATATAACAGGAGTAGAAAGTGCCCAAGTTGCGGCTGCCCAAGGTACTGTTGCTGGACTTTCAATTGCTCAGCGTTTATTAAATGAGGAAAAGGTTGCTCAAATTTTACCCTCTGCTATTTCCCAGGTGAAGGAAACAAGGGAAGCTGCAGCCATTCAGTTTCACCCTGGAATTGATGAAGGTAGAAGAAAAATTGAAGAAGTTTACCACGAACATACGGATATTTATGAATAGGATATGTTCCTTTTATCCATATAATAAGAGCTCGGGACAAATCCCAAGCTCTTTTTTCTTAAGAGAATTACTCTTTATCCTTCTTATTTCTTTTTGACAGTCTTCCAAGGACAAAAGCCCCGGCAACAAGACCAATAACCGTATTGGTTCGTTTATTAAATACTTGTCGGAACATCAGATTTAAGTTTTGAGGACGCTCTGCCAAACGGCGCATGAAATATCCATACCAGTCGTCACCAAAAGGTACATAGGTGCAGAAGTTATAACCTTCCTCTGCTAAACCGTGTTGCATGTCCTCTCTAAAACCATATAACATTTGAAACTCAAACTTATCCCTGGATATATCATGCTCTTCCACAAATTGCTTGACATGATTAATTACATGGTGATCGTGAGTAGCAATTGATGTAAACTTCCCGTATAGTAAATGCCACTCAATTAGACGAAGATAGTTGTCATCAATTTCTTCCTTGGTTTGAAAAGCAACATTTTCAGATTCCTTATAGGCTCCCTTTACAATTCGAAGTCTTAGGTCCTTATATTGCTTAATATCTTCAACTGCTCGGAAGAAATAGGCTTGAATAACCGTACCAACATTAGAGTAGGTTTTTGTAATTTCATCTAGGATATCAAAGGATGGCTGAAGCCTTGGGTGATCCTCCATATCAAAATTGACAAAAATGTCATATTCTGCAGCCTTTGCGACGATTTCTGTTAAATTGTTTAAACAAAAATCAAAATCAATATCTAAACCTAGCTGGGATGGTTTTAATGAAATATGAGCATCTACATGATTATAGTGAATGGCTTCAATCATGCTAATGATTTGCTCCTTAGCCTTCACTGCCTCATTTTTTTCGCTAACGAATTCCCCTAAATTATCTACGGTACAGGAGATTCCGTAAGCATTTAGCTTTTTAATACTCGTAATGGTTTCAGGAATAGTAGTTCCTGCCACTACCTTTTCTGCCCCTAAATGAGGGCCCCATTTTTTTGCTGTTGTATTAAGTGTTTCATTTTGTGATAAAGCCATAAAAAATTTCTTTGCTATATTGTTCATAAAAATAGGCCTCCAGTATGTAAATGAAATTGTTTCCCTACTTATATTTTATCCTTGTTTTTAAAAAATGTCTAAAAAGAAGTAGTCCTTTTAACTTAAATGTCTTTTCCCTTTTATCAGTCGTTTTAGATTTTTAGAAAAGTATTATATAATATAGTTGGAGGGATAAAATGAACATTAAAATTTTTGGTGAACATGAAGAAGATACATTAAGACAATTTCACAATTGTTTACAGCATGGTAATGTTGTTGGCGGTGTTTTATGTGCTGACGGTCATTACGGCTACAGTCAACCTGTCGGTGGTGTCGTTGTTTATGACGGTCAGATTTCCCCTTCAGGTGTAGGCTATGACATTGCTTGCGGAAACAAGGCAGTAAAAACAGATCTAATGTACGATGATATAAAGGAGCAACTCCCTAAGATTATGGATGATATCGTAAAGGCTGTTCCCTTTGGGATTGGTCGATCCATGAGGCGCTCTCTTGACCATGAGCTTTTTGATGATCCGAATTGGGATGTCTACAAGGAGTTCGGCAAGCATGAACATGATCGACTAAAGTCCCTTGCCCGGGAACAACTGGGTACCGTAGGAGCCGGTAACCATTATGTGGATATTCTCATTGATGAAAAAACAAAGGAAATTTGGGTAGGGAACCATTTCGGTAGTCGTGGGTTTGGCCACCGTACAGCTACTGGATTTTTAAACTTAGCAAGTGGTAGAAAATTCTCTGCCAAGGCCCCTCGGGAAGGCATGGAGGTAGCCCCAACCTTGATTGATATGGATACAGAACTTGGCGACTTATACTACCGAGCAATGACCTTAGCTGGCAAATATGCTTATGCAGGTAGAGACTTGGTTATGGATAGGGTCCTTGACATTCTAGGCGCAAAAGCCTTAGATCAAGTCCACAACCATCATAATTACGCTTGGAAGGAAGAGCATTTCGGTAAGGAATACATCGTTGTTCGTAAAGGTGCTACACCAGCTGCCCCAGGTCAAAGAGGTTTCGTTGGTGGTAGTATGGGTGACATTTCTGTGATCTTACAAGGTGTAGACTCTGAAGAAAGCCAAAATGCTTACTATAGTACTGTCCATGGTGCCGGTAGGATTATGAGTCGAACTAAGGCAGCCGGACGGATGAACTGGAGAAAGCGTAGAAGAAGTGGCGGTGTCATCTCAGAAGATAAGATGATGAAGGCTGTCAAAGACTATGGTGTCGAGCTCCGTGGTGGTGGAACGGATGAAAGCCCATTCGTCTACCGAAAACTAGATGAAGTCCTTGACGCCCATAAAGGTACAATTGAAGTCCTTCACACACTTCGACCAATTGGCGTTGCCATGGCAGGAACTTAATACCAATAGATCAAATAAAGCGCAGAGGAAATTTCCCCTTGCGCTTTTAGTTTATCCGAATCGATCCAAGTTATCCTATTAAAAAGCAAAGACCCCCTACACCCCGCCTAACAACTCCCGAGTTCTATTTAAAATCTCTTCATCCTTTAATCTAAACTTAAATTCTACCCGCCTCGAAAGATTAGCGTCATATTCCCCATTGTCATCCGTTAGAAAGCTTGTATAAGATTTACTGTTCACTGTTAATTTCTCCCTAAGTTGTTCCTGGATATTTTTATAGGGGAAGTCATCATCTAAAATATAAGTTGCGACACTTAAGGCCCTGTGCTGGGCAAGTTCTAAATTATAAAGATAGGACCCATCTCGATCCGTATGACCTTCGATAATGATCTCCGCCACATAGGACTCATACTCCCCACCCAACAAGACATCTAAATATTTGGGAACAAATTCATCTAAAAAGGAGAAGGAAGCCTCCTTTAAATCCGCTTCATTATAATCAAATAAAATCTCCGTGCTAAAAATAATTGCCCCTGTTTGATCATCTACAGAAACTCCCGCTTGCAACTCGTCAAACTCCTCCCGCAAATCCTCAACCAACTTTGCCCGAACACCCATTAACTGATCTAAGGTTTCCTTCATCTCTTCAATTTGCAGAGATTTCATAATCATCATGGTAATAAAGAGTAGAATAAAAATAAGCAAAATGGTCGTTAGCAAATCCGTAAAGGAAGGCCAAAACTGTCCCTCTTCCTGCCGCCGCTGAAATAGTCGATTGTATTTACCGTTCATAGTCATGCCAACCAAGTTCATTATTGACAGAAATCGTCCGTCTAGGGGATGAAGCTGGATAATCCGCTCCTTCCCTCATCCCCCTCACTAGTTCTTGTAAGGACCTTTGTAATTCCCTATTGATCCCCTCATACAACTTCCCTAAACCTTCCGCTTGCCTTTGTTGAAGGGCCTCTGTTCGTTCACCGATTTCGTAAACTTGACCATTTACTTCCCTGGTTAAGATCCTCATGGACTCTGTTATTTCCCGGGCAGTGTTCTCAAGATTATCACCAAGAGTTCGCTCTACATTAGCTACATAGCCCTGCAAGGTCCTTTCTAGGGCTCGCACCATAGCCTCTCCTTCCTGCTCTCTTGATTGATAACCTTGGAGCAAGTCCCTTGCTACACGATGTAATTCATGAATAAGTTCATTATTCTTCGTTCCTACCTGATCAAAAGAGTTCATGGCATCCCGCAAGTTCATTTCAAACTTCATGGATTCCTCCGAATGATTTCGTAAGTGCTCCCTAAAGGACTCATTAAATTGCTCCAAGTCTGAAAATCTATCAGCAAGTAAGTAACGATATTCTCCTTGGGTTTCCTGTATAGCTTGTAATGCTCCCGGAAGTTCTACAAAGCTGTCTCCCACCCGGTTAAAATGACCGGCTAACTCTTCAATTTTTCTCGATACTCCCCCGACCTGTGAACTTAAGTTATCTCCAAAAGTTTGGGAGAGTGTCTCATTATTTTCTTCCATCCTTTTCACAAAGTGTTTACTCTCTTCATGGATTCTGTGAAGGGATTGATTGGATTTCTGCTGTTCGGAAAGAAGCTTTTCTGTGAAAGATTTAAAGCCTTTTATATTCTTATCAAAGCTACTTAAGGCTTTGCTTTGTTCTTTATTTCTTTCGCTGATATTTTCATAGGTTCGTTCAAATAAGGTGAGGGTTTTATGTTGGTTTTCTCCTGCGGTGTCAATAAAGTTAAATAATTTGTTGAAGTTTTGATTCAAAGTTTCGCTTCCTTCTTTGAAGCTATCTGTAGTAGATTTTACTTCTGTAAATAAGTCTTGGAAGTCCTTTAGATTCTCCCTTAAGCCTTGGTTAAAGTTTGCTAGGTCCTTGGCTGCTTGAATGAGGCTATCTGTATAGTTTTTAAATCCTGCGAAGGCATTAATGATTCCCTTTAAGGACTGCTCATGGGTTATTTGAAGCTTGCCGATTGCGTTATGGATGTCTTCGGATACTTGGATTAACCTTGGCATGCCTTGGCTGTCTTTTTCGCTTAGTTTACTTTCTGTCATGAGCATAATATCTGTCAATATATATTCTATGTTGAATAGTTTTAAAAGGACTGTCATGATTAAGGAGAAGGTCATTCCTATAATACTCGTATAAAAGGCGACATCTATTCCAGATAGGACAACAGCTATATTTTCAATTAGTTCATCCGTTCTGAGGTCCATACTACTCAGGGATATGGTTAAGCCAATAAAAGTTCCTAAAACCCCAAGTAATATGAATACAGACACTGTTATTTTCGTTAGCTTAATCCAGTTAACTAGGGGTAGATGAAAAAATCGCCAGTTGGAAAAGCGCTCTTGAATAAAGGTTTCTAGCGATCCACCATCATTATTTACTTTTGATGTAAAGTCCTTTTCAATTTGCTGAACAGGGTCAATGCTTAATTCACCCGTTCCCTTTATATGTTGTCTCACTCGATTTAACCTTATATATAAGCCCATATGAAGGATCACTGTTATGATAAAGAGGCTAAATAAGGCTAGAAAAATAAACTCAATAATGGAATGACTAAGCATTGCTTCTATTTTTTCCTCGCTCGTAAATTGACTGAGAATAGCTCTAAGCATGATATTTTCCCCCTAAAGAAATCTTGTCCTTATTTAAGAGTATTCCTTAGGCTTTTATTTCATGCTTCTTTATCTTTCTTTTATCTTTTTTACAAGAAAGTCCCTGTCCTCGGGATAGGAGAGTAAAAGTGATTCAAGCTCCTCTAAGGATTGCCATTTTATTTCATAGATTAGATGGTCAGGATCCTTAATCTCCATATTTCCGCCGGTGATTCGGATTTCAAAATAATGTACTTGGACGTCAAACTTACCTTCTCTTGATCTTTTCTCCTTTATTTTACGGACCACTTCCCCCTCATAACCTGTTTCTTCTTTCAATTCACGAAGGCAACATTCTTCAAAGCTTTCATCAGTGTTTTTTTCACCAGATGGAATAGCCCATTTTTAAATTTCCTCTGGAGTTCCCTGTTTAACCATTAAAAGCTCTTCCCTGTCATTGATGCAAAGAGCAGCTGAACCATACCAATTATTCACTTTTTCCCGCTCCTTGATTGAGGTAGTCTCTCTTTAATAAGCCGTAAAATTTAACGTCAGCATATTCTCCGAAACGATAAACGTGTTCTTTGAAGGTTCCTTCATAATTCATCCCAATTTTCTCCATAATTCGATAGGAGCCAGGGTTGTGAGCGAAGGCTCTAGCAAAGATTCTATGCAGATTTAGTTCATGAAAGCCATATTTCATCATAGCTGCGGCCGCTTCAGTACCAATTCCCTTTCCCCAAAAGGGTTTACCAATCCAGTAACCTAACTCTGCATGGTGAAATTCTTTATTAACACCCAAGCCCATCAAGCCGATAAAATAGCCCTCCTTACGATCAAAAACGGAGAAAGTATAATGCTTGCCTATATCAAATTGTTCGGCCATATGTCTGGCAAAATCCTTACCACTTCCCTTGGGATAAGGATGAGGAATATTTAATGTTGTCTTAGCCATATCATAATCTGACGCATAAGCTTCAATCTCTTCCCAGTCCTCAAGACTAATTGCTTTCATAAGTAAACGATCTGTTTCCATCTCTTGCATAAAAAATCCCCCTCTAAATTAATTTTATTTATTATATATTCTTTTGAGAGAAATGTCATTAGCTTTTATGATTAATTGAAAAATGTCTGGATTGCTTAAGCTCTCCCACTCTGTGAAACCAAATGATGAATCATAGCTTCTTAGTAATAAAGCCATAATATTTCCGTGGGTAACAATGATTGAGGAAGTTGGTAATTCATCAACAAGCTTCCGGATCCTCACGCTTGCTTCTTTACTCGTTTCTCCCCCTTCAAAAGAAAGATCATCATCTGAAAATGTCGCGGCTAATTTTTCCTTCCAGTCCGGAAAATTAGTAGTACTTAGCAACCTTTCCCTAAGATTATCCTCTAGGATTACTTCCTTATGTAGACTTTCTGCCAAAGGTTTAATGGTCTGAATCGCCCGCTTAAAAGGACTAGAATAAATATATGTAATGTTTTTGTTCTTAAAGAAATCAACAAGTTCCTTGGCCTGGGACTCCCCTCTTAAGGTTAAAACTGCATCCTTGTCTTGTCCCTCCGCCTCAGCATGTCTTATGATATATATTATTTTTCCCATCACAATCTCCTTTAGAATTCATTTTTTCATTTAAAATTAAGGGTGAATTTCAAACTCAATCTTTTTATAGTAAGTGACAACCTTTGACTTGAAGGTAGTTTACAAAGATGTCTATTGAAGAGGAAGTCTTAGCTTTCTTTGGCAAAGGATTTCTTATCTAGGGATAAATAGAGTTTATACATGTAGAGGAATATTTATAGGAGAGTAAAATATCAAATTCTGTTTTGAGCATACATGACCGACCCTTTCTTCCTTGTATGCCCAAAACTTACTTTGATTACCCGATAAAAACAGCACCATAAATCAAGGCACAGATAACTACAATAGCTGGGTTTGCGTTGTATTTTTCAAAGGCTACTAAACTCGCAAGACCAATAATAGCCGTATGCATCCAACCGGCCACCTCATAAGAGTTCATGAAGAAGTTAAATGCCATGACACCAAGAAGTACACCAATGACAGGACGAATGGCCCTTGTTAGTTTAATGACTTTAATCGAATCTTTAAATTTCATCAGTACACCTAATAAGGCAACCATCATGATCATAGAAGGCGCAATTGTTGCAAAAAGGGCAATCCCTGCTCCTAGAAAACCTCCTAGGTCATAACCGATGAAGGCAGCTAATTTCGTCGCTATTGGACCAGGTAAGCCGTTTCCAAGGGCAACCATTTCACTGAATTCATTAACTGTATACCATTCATAACGAGAAACAACTTCATATTCTAGAAGGGGTATTGTTGCGGGTCCTCCTCCGTAACCTAGTAAATTTGCGATGAAATTAGACATGAAAATATCCCAGTATAGTTTCATTTTGTATCAACCACTTTCTGCTAATCCCTTTGAAGAAATATAACTACAAAAATTCCTAAAATCAGTATGGCTGGATGAATATTTAACACTTGCATGACAACAATACTAATTAAGGATAAGATTAAAGTTGGTACCCATCCCATTAATTTATCTGATAGTCTGATTAATCCCCAAGCTAGGGTTCCAATCATAACTCCTGCTACGGGAATGACGCCCTTGGACATCCCTTGTACCCAGGCATGATCTTTATAAGTATTTAAAACGGTTAATAATAAGACCATAAGAATGGCTGTAGGTATGGACGCGGCTATAATTGCGTTCATCATTCCTGCCCAACCACCAATTCGCCAACCGATATAGCCAGCTAATTTCGTATTAATCGGCCCGGGCAAGGTGTTTGCTAAGGCTAGAACGTCTGCAAATTCTTCGTCATCCATCCATTTATAATTATCGACAACTTCATGTTGCATAAGGGGAATCGCTGAGAGTCCTCCTCCATAACCGAGCATTCCGGATTTAAAAAATGCTATGAATATATTTTTATGTTTCACGATATCACTTTCCCTAAGTCTACTTAAGCTACTTCTTCATATTAACAAATATCGACAAAGGAAACTACCGCTTATGGTAAATTTCCCAATCTCGCATGGATCCTGTAGCTCTGCTTAATTATCCCAGTATTTCGGATCCTGCATTTCCATATCTCTCACGACATCATCAATATCAAAGGGAGTAATAAAATAAACGGAATAGTTAGCTTTATCCTTGGCCGTATTATAAAAATAACCAACACTTCCTGGCGATTCTTCGTCCATTAGTAAAAGGCATGCATCTGTTTTTTGAATGAGCCATGCATCCCTGTTGCGAAATTGAAAGGGCCCCCGATACTCTCCCTGGTAGAGTGGTTCATAATAATCCACTGTGAAGGAAAGTTCTTCATACTTAACTTGTAAGCTTTCTGGCCAGCGACCTGCCTGGTTTTCAAAGGGTGGGATCATGGCAATTCGAACATCATACTCTTCCTTTAGCTCAAGGACTACTTCTGCCGTCCAAAGTTCGACACCCATTTGACCAGAAATAATCACCCATTCTAAACCCTCTTCTATAAAAGCAATCAGCCGTCTCTCAATAGCCTTTTTAACAAAATCAATTCGATGATCTGTTTCTTTAAATATACCTAATTCCATAGGTTTACAACCAGAAACAAATAAGTTTTTAATCACTTACTGCACCATCCTTTTAAAGAGCAAAAAAAGCTAGCTTCAATCATGCTAGCTTTATTTATTAGACTACTATAATTCCAATTGAAATGAAAGGAACTAATTATTTTCCTTGTTCCTTTAATAAATCCCTAATTTCAGTAAGTAATTGTTCCTGTGCATCTACTTCTTCTTCCTCTTCTTCTTCATCTTTCTTCCTTCTAAGTTTCATTAAGATTCGAACAAACATGAAGATCGATAAAGCAATAATGAAAAAGTCAAATATAGATTGGATGAAAACACCATAAGTAATTTCAGCGTCACCAACAGTGTACACTAAATTTTCAAAACTAATTCCATTAAGGATTATACCAATAGCTGGCATAATAATATTTTCTACTAAGGAATTAACGATTTGTCCAAAGGCTGCTCCAATAACAACAGCTACAGCTAAATCAACAACATTACCTTGAAAAGCGAACTCTTTAAAATCCTTCCACATACGGTTCACCCTCCCTTCCATTTACTAGCATACTGCTTCTTTATATTTTGCCATAAAATGTTTATCCATTTCAATCTTTAATAATCAGCTGTTTTCTTCTAAATTCCACTAAATTTACCGAATATAATCAAATATGCCCATTTTCCTTTCATTTGTTAAGATTTAAATCATTTTATTCATCGATTACATATAAATATGATATACTATTAGTATAGATAAAGGATGAAATATTTTTAAGCAAATGCATTTGATTCGAGGGTCCTAAATGAATTAAGCCCTTCGACTATCTGATGCATTTTTTATAAAAAAAGGAGGATTTGTTACATTGCTGAAAGACGATCGCTTTCGAGGTTTAATTAAAAGCGATGTGCGAAGAGACATCATTGCGGGACTAACAGTTGGAGTCGTAGCAATCCCCCTTGGTATGGCTTTTGCTATTGCTTCAGGGGTTAAACCAGAATATGGACTTTACACGACAGTTATAGCTGGATTGTTAGTAGCCCTCTTAGGAGGATCCCGCTATCAAGTAGCAGGGCCAACCGGAGCCTTCATTCCAATTTTATTAGCTATCGTTTTGCAATATGGCTATGAAGACTTACTCATTGCAGGTTTTCTCGCCGGAATCATGCTATTACTGATGGGGATCTTTAACATTGGATCTTTAATTAAATTTATTCCAAGGTCCGTGACCATAGGATTTACTGCAGGTATAGCAGTCATCATATTTTCCGGTCAAATAGGAGATTTCCTTGGACTGGAAGGACTTGAGAAAAAGCAATATTTCCATGAAAATATGCTTCAACTCTTTGTTCAGCTTCCTACAATCAATCTTTATAGTGTTTTAACTGCTCTCATCGGACTTTTTATTGTGACTTACTTTCCAAAGAAATTCCCAAGAATTCCTGCCTTTCTCGTTGCCATCTTGATTCCGACAGTTATTGCCATTGTTTTCTATCCTGAAAAAGTAGCAACCATCGGATCTGAATTCGGCGGAATCTCCCAAAGCTTACCCAGTTTTAGCATTCCAGAGATCACCTTCGAAAAGCTGGCCTACTTATGGCAGCCTGCCTTTGTTATCGCCATGCTAGGTGGGATTGAATCACTGCTTTCCGCTGTAGTAGCTGACGGAATGACAGGAACACGTCATAACTCAAATCGTGAACTCTTCGGACAGGGAATTGCCAATATGGTTACCCCCCTTTTTGGAGGTATTCCTGCAACCGGAGCTATCGCAAGAACTGCAACAAATATAAGGGCTGGTGCCGCCAGTCCCTGGTCATCCATTATTCAAAGTATCTTTGTCTTATTAACAGTTTTACTATTTGCACCCTACGCCAGTCACGTACCACTGGCAAGTATGGCGCCTATTTTAATGCTAGTGGCCTTTAATATGAGTGAATATAAAAGTTTCGGAAAGATAGCCAAGATGAAAAATGGAGATTCCCTTGTTTTAATGGCGACCTTTTTATTAACTGTCTTTGTCAACCTAACAATCGCTGTCCCAATCGGGCTTGGACTTGCCATGATTTCCTTTATTAAACGCATGAGTGATGCTTTAGCGATTGAACAAGTAACACCAGACACCCATGTAAAGCAAAAGGAGGATGGTACTGAAATTCATTATTGCCCACAAATAGCTACCTTTACTATTCGTGGTCCCTTGTTCTTCGGAGCTGCTGATCGATTTGAAGAGATTTTATCCGAATCCTTACTCCAACGACCAAAGGTTTTAATTTTAAAAATGAGACACGTCTCCTTAATCGATATTACCGGAGTGACCAACTTAACTGGAGTCGTCCTTGATTTTCAAAATAAAGGAGGAACCGTTTTAATTTCTGAAGTAACCGGTGAACCCTTAGAAATGTTAAAATCTAGCGGTTTATCCGTCGTTATTGGACCAGACCACTTTTTCGAATCAACAACCGAAGCGATCAATCATGCCTTAGAATTGATTGAACCCAAGGATTGTGCAATTTGCGGAAAAGAAGACTACAAGGCCTGTCAGACCTATCACCGGATTGATATGTAAGAAAATATACCTACTAGTCTTCCCTCTTGAAGCCATGCTTTTTGAGGGATTTTCTCATCATTTAAAAGGAAAATTCCCTACTTTTATTTCTCTCTTTTTCAATCCCTATCCATTCATGATAAAATAAAAGCAAGACACTAAGGAGGAATAAGAATAATGATTCCCATTCAAGAAATCACCTTACATAAATTACAAATGAAACTAAAACACCCCTTTAACACAAGCTTTGGCACCGTTCAAAACAAAGAATTCTTCATCATTGAAGCCAAAAATCAAGCAGGAGATATCGGCTATGGTGAGTCCGTCGCCTTCACAAGCCCTTGGTACACCGAAGAAACGACCAAAACCACCGAACACATGTTGACCGACTTCCTCATCCCCCTCCTCAAAGCAAATCCACCGAAGCACCCAGAAGATGTCCATGAAATCTTCTCCGGCATCCGGCGAAACAACATGGCAAAAGCCGGACTCGAGATGGCCCTCTGGGACCTTTTTGCCAAGGAGCGTAGAAGCTCGCTAGCCAGTCTCCTCGGAGGCAAGCGCAAACATATTGATGTAGGAATGAGTATCGGTATGCAGGCAACAAATGAGGAACTCATCCAAAAAATAAAGGAAGCAAAGGAGCAAGGCTTTAAAAGAATAAAACTAAAAATTGCTCCGGGCAATGACTTAGAATTACTGGCAAAGGTTAGGGAAGCCTTTCCCGATCTCCCACTCATGGCTGACGCTAATAGTGCCTACTCCCTGGCTGATATCGATCATTTGAAGCAACTTGACCAATTTAATTTAATGATGATTGAGCAACCTTTACAACATGATGATGTCGTCGACCACGCAAGACTACAGGAAAGGATTGAAACGCCCATTTGTTTAGATGAAAGTATTCATTCATTAGAAGATGTAAAAAGGGCTCACAGCCTAGGAAGTTGCCAGGTTATTAATGTGAAAGCAGGAAGAGTTGGTGGCCTTACTGAAGCTAAGAATATTCACGACTTCTGCGTAGAAAATAAGCTTGATCTTTGGTGTGGTGGTATGCTTGAAGCAGGGGTTGGACGTGCCCACAATATTGCTTTAACCGCCCTAACAGGCTTTAACCTCCCCGGTGATACCGCTGGATCTCTTCACTACTGGCATGAGGATATTATCAAGCCAAATGTGGTCGTTCAGGACGGACAAATCGCTGTAACAGAAGATCCTGGGATTGGCTATACAGTCGACCGAGCTAAGCTAGAAAAATACAGAATAAAAAAGGAAAGATTTCATTTTTAAGATGTATTCTTTTTCCTTCCTTGCATATAATATGAATGAATAATTTTATTGGAGGAATATTTTTTATGACAAAAGGTACTGTAAAATGGTTTGACGCTACTAAGGGTTTTGGATTTATTGAACAAGAAGATGGTGAAGATATCTTCGTTCACTTCAGTGCTATTCAAGGAGATGGATTTAAAACTTTGGAAGAGGGCGAAACGGTCAGCTTCCAGGTTGAAGATAGCGACAGAGGTTTACAAGCAACTCATGTGGAAAAAGTATAGGCTAGGCATAAATAAAAAGACTAAGTTATAAATAAAAAATATAAGCTGGGGTATGATCATGTAATTCATTTTTGGCTCTCAAAGTTATGAAATTATAAAGAGCCTGGGACATAACTGTATAAACTACAATAAAATGAATAGAGCGTCTACACCGCTACAGAAATATCCTGTCCTTTCACCCTCCGGGTACAAGGGCAAGATCTAAAAAGGGCAATCCACAATGATTGCCCTTTTTAGTGTTTACTTTGCCTAGGCACGCCCTCAACTTCTGAAGGATCGCTTCTAGCGATCCCTCAGGGATTTTTGGACCCGTGCGGTGAGATTTATCTCACCGTTCCCCTTAGGAGTGATTGTTATTTCTTTCGCTTTTCTTGTTCGAATCTATTTAAGCCTAGTGTTTTGTTCTATCCGTTTTATAATTTATTTCTCTTAGTCCTCCCCTTATGGAGAATTACCGACCTTTTGTAAATCTAAGCCTAAACCTTCCTTTTATCCTTCAAAAGCATTCGTTAGGTTTGTTACAATTTGTTTCTTCCTTGAAACAACACCCTTTAAAACCGAACGCTGGTTTTTATCTAAGGTCGTTTCAAAGGCTTCTTCTACTTTTATCTTTTCCTCACCTAAAGCAAGAACTTCTGAATCGCTATTTAAAATATCTGTGACGACGAATAAAAATAGCTTTAAATCCTTTTCTGCAATCACACGGTTAATTTCCGCTTCAATCTCTTCTTGTCGACTATAAATAATAGCCGGATCAACCGTATTTACTTGGGCGATCTCTAGCTTCACTCCACCCATAGTGAATTCCTTAGAATCCATTGAAATCCACTCAGATACTGGCTTATCGCTAATGTCAGCTCCAGCTTTTAACATATTTAAACCATACTCTTCTAGGTCCACTTCCGCAATCTCAGCTAATTCCTTAGCCGCGGCTACATCTTCCTCTGTACAAGTTGGTGATTTAAATAATAAGGAATCAGAAACAATGGCTGATAGCATAAGCCCAGCAATATCCTTAGGAATCTCCACCTTATTTTCTGCATAGATTTTCTTGATAATCGTTGCCGTACATCCGACTGGCTCTGCCCTAAAATAGAGGGGATTCTTCGTTTGGAAGTTTGCGACCCTATGGTGATCAATCACTTCTACGATATTTACATCCTCAATATTTGAAACACTTTGTTGGAATTCATTATGATCGACTAAAATAACATCTTCTACATCCTCATCGACCTTCTCAATAAATCTTGGTGCTGACACACCGAAGTGTTCCAAGGCATGGGCCGTTTCTTTATTCACCGGTCCTAGTTTAACCGCTTCAACATTCTCACCTAGCTTTGTTTTTAAATCTGCATAGGCTAAGGCAGAACAAATTGTATCTGTATCAGGATTTAAATGACCAAAAATCAATTTTTTACTCATCGTTATTTCTTCTCTCCTTATGTATATAAAATTATTCTCTACTGAATAGATTACCATATTTGATAGACCCTTGGGTAGTAAAAAACGCCCTTGATAAAGGGATAGAAGTATTATATGATTAATTTAAATATTCTAAGGAATGAGGTGGTCTCTTTTGAGTATTTACTTCCCCAAAAGACCCCTGTGGAGTGGAATGGGTATCTTTATCATTGCTTTTGCTCTATATAATTTTTTCAATACATATCTTTGGGTGGCCCTAATCTGGCTTGTCCTCGGGATAGGAATTTTATTCAGCCATTATTTCACTTATATTTCTCTCTATGATCAGGAGATGATTATCCGGGGAAGAAAATTCATCCTATGGAATAAGCGGATTCGCTATGAAGATATTGATTATGTTGAAATCATCGGAGATCATACCATCATCCATAAGAAATCCCAAAAGACCTTTTCACTAAATAACCTATGGATGGAAGATCAGGGCCCTAAGTTGCTACGGAGGATACTTACTGAAAAAGGAATTAGCATAAAATAGTTTCAACCTATAAATAAAAATGAGGGATTTTCATGCAAGCAAAATTTCACTTTAAGCAAAAGAGCTCACTCTTAGATGAGAAAATAAACATAGAAATTACCGGTCTGCCAGAAAATCAACTAGTAAATCTAAGGGCTAAAATGACAGATAATCTAGGGATAAGCTGGCGATCTCGGGCTTCTTTTAAATCGGATGCAAAGGGGATTATTTCCTTAAAAAGGGCTAAACCCCTATCAGCTACTTACCAAGAAGCTGATCCCATGGGACTTTTCTGGTCGATGTTACCCTGCTCAGAAACGCCAAAAGCACAAGCAAGCCCTTTAGCTCCTTTAAAAACACAGCTCGAACTCCGTCTTGATGAAGATATCCTCGCCACAACTTCTATTGTAAGAAGGACCATTTCACCCCACATCAAGAGAAAGGACCTAAGGGAAGATGGTCTAGTTGGGACCTTCTTTTACCATGAAGAAAACGAAGCTCGTCCAACGATTATCGTTTTAGGTGGTTCCGAAGGGGGTCTTAGACATAGTAACGCAGCCCTGCTGGCCTCCCATGGCTTTAACAGTTTAGCCCTTGCTTACTTCGCCACTGAAAATCTAGCTAAAAAGCTGGTCCAAATCCCCTTAGAATATATTGAAAAAGCAATTCATTGGCTTGAAAATCAATCCCAGGTCGATCCAAAAAATCTAGGAATGATTGGAACTTCCAAGGGTGGAGAACTAGCCCTACTTTCAGCCTCTCTTTTCCCTTCGATTAAAGCCCTTGTCGGCTACACTCCTAGTGGGATAGTCTATCCAGGCTTAGGAGCATCCCCTGCCCAATCCTCCTGGCAATATAAGGGTAAGGAAATTCCCTTTGCCTATGGGAAAATCCCTCAAGAAGTGAGAAGTAAGGTGAGTAGGGCCATGCAGGAAGGACAAGCCATCTCCTGGAGGGATACCTATTTTTACTGGTCCAAGGGGGAAGATCAGGCGGAAATAAAGCTTGAAAATAGTCAGGCAGCCATTCTCCTTGTATCCGGAGGTAAGGATGAAATTTGGCCGGCTGATTTATTATGCGAAAGGATGATTAGCCGCTTGAAAAGACATAACTATCCCTATTATTTTCACCATGCCTTTTATCCAGCGGCTGGTCATTCCTTTACCGTTCCAGGTTTACCAACAACAAAGTCCCACATAGCACCCTACGCAGGTGGCTTACTCTCACTTGGTGGAAAACCAAGGGACACTGCCCATGCTCAGTTTGATGCATGGTATAAGACCGTCGACTTTTTTAAAGAACACTTAAACAATTAACGTTTTAGATTCCACAAAAAACATCCTGTTCCTTTCCCTAAAGGGAGAAAAACAGGATGTTTATCCTTCATTAAACTATCTAAAAGACCTGGTTGCTTCTACTGCCTTTTTCCAACCTTCATACAAGTCATGGCTGTCCTCATCAGTAATTTCCTTCGTAAATCTTTCATCGATTTTCCACTGTTTGGCGATTTCTTCCTGACTCTCCCAATATCCAACAGCTAGTCCGGCTAAGTAAGCTGCACCTAAGGCTGTCGTTTCCTGAATGATCGGGCGTTCAACGGGAACATCCAACATATCACTTTGGAACTGCATTAAGAAATTATTTTGTACAGCCCCACCATCTACTCGTAAGGCCTTTAAATCAAGCTCAGAATCCTTAATCATAGCATCAAGGACATCCTTGGTTTGATAGGCTAAGGATTCCAAGGTCGCTCTAGCTATATGTTCCCGTCCGCTTCCCCGGGTTAAACCGAAAATTGCCCCACGAGCATCACTATCCCAATAAGGTGTGCCTAGACCGACAAAGGCTGGAACCATATAGACACCATCCGAAGAGTCAACGGCTGTCGCTAAAACTTCACTCTCTGCGGCTGAATCTAAAATTTTCAAGCCATCTCGCAACCACTGAATAGCCGAACCTGCTACGAAGATACTACCCTCTAGGGCATATTCGACCTTTCCGTCAATTCCCCAAGCAATTGTAGTGAGTAAACCAGACTCAGACACCACCGCATTCTCGCCCGTATTCATAAGCATAAAACACCCTGTACCATAGGTGTTTTTAGCCATACCTCTCTCAAAGCAGGCTTGGCCAAATAGGGCAGCTTGCTGATCCCCTGCAATTCCAGCAATAGGAACAACCTCTCCGAAAAAGTGATAGTCTACCGTGTGACCATAAATTTCAGAGGATTGTTTTACCTCGGGCAGGATTTCCCTTGGCACATCCAGTATTTCTAACAACTCCTCATCCCATTTCAGATCATAAATGTTATACATCAGGGTTCGAGAAGCGTTCGTGTAATCCGTAACATGGACTTCTCCCCCGGTTAATTTATAAATAAGCCAGGAATCGATTGTTCCAAAGAGCAGCTCTCCCTTTTCTGCCTTTTCCCTAGCTCCGTCTACATGATCTAAAATCCATTTTACTTTCGTCCCGGAGAAGTAAGGATCAATAAGCAAGCCCGTCTTCTCTTGAAAAAGCTTTTCATGACCGGCTTCCCTTAGCTCCCTACAAATGTCTTCTGTCTGCCTAGATTGCCAGACAATAGCATGGTAAATTGGTCTTCCCGTTTCCTTATCCCACACGACAGTTGTCTCCCGTTGATTGGTGATTCCAATCGAGGCAATATCACTAGAGCTAAGATTTGCCTTTCTTAGAGCATCAGCAATACAAGCTAGGGTAGAAGTCCAAATTTCATTAGCATCATGCTCCACCCAACCCGGATGCGGAAAATGTTGTTCAAATTCCTTTTGGGCCATTGAAATCACGTCACCAGCATGATCAAAAATAATTCCTCTCGTACTCGTTGTTCCTTGATCGATAGATAAAATATATTTAGCCTTCATCGCCTGCAGTCCCTTCACTGTCTATTTAATTCTTAGTCTACCATAGATGAATACCATTAGGAAACCACCCTTATTTACATACTTAGCTAAGTCTGCTATTCTTGAAAAAGGAGGTGGGTTTCAAATGAAAGGTAATCAATTAGTGAAAATTATGATTGGATTTTTAATAGGTATTGTTCTTGGTATTTGGATCATTTCAAGAATAACAGCCAAGATGTTCGGATAAATAGTCAAAAAGAAAAGCCCTTCATGATGAAAGGCTCCTTCCTAAAAATTATCCCTCACAAGAACTAATATTCCTTGGATCTCGATTTTATAAAAATCAGACCAAAGCAGAGTAGAACAATAAAGGCTAGATAGAGGATGTTTACCAGATCTACCCCTGTCCAATTCCATACTCCAAGTAGAACTTCCTTCATATGATAAAAGGGATTAATATCGACTAGGAATTTTAAATAAGATGGAATTCCATCCGTTGGGAACATTAAGCCTGAACCAAACAATACATATTGAAACATAATGATCGTATAGGGTAGAACTTGCCTAGAGTTTTTAAAGAGATTATGTGTAGATAAACTAAACAATAGGGTAATCCCAATCATCACAATAAAGGTAAGGACAAAGAGAAACATGTGATCCGTCACCTTGGTATTAAAGACGAAAATCCCGATAAGTAAAATTTCTACAAATCCTAATAAGGATAGGATTACACCCCTTATCACATAGGTGAAAATAATTTGATAAATACTAATGGATGAGAGAACTAAACGTTTATGTATCCCCCGCTCCTTTTCCGTAACATATTGCAAACCGATATTAAAAAACAAGACTAGAAATGAAATTAACAGGGCATATATTGGAATATAGGGACCGAAGTTTTCAGACCCGCCAATTTGCTCACTGAATATTTTCATGAAAACAAAAAAGAAAATACCTGGTAAAACTAAGATAGGCAAGGCGAAAAAGGGTTCACGAAAGAATACGATAAAATCATATTTACTTAATTTAAATAATGATTTATTCATCTCTTATTCCCCTCCTTAGGATTAACGACTTGAAAGTATACTTCTTTGAAATATAGTGCATCGTATTTTTCCTTGAGCTCTGCAGGTTGACCTTCTTCAGCAATTTTTCCGTCCTTTAAAATAATCGCATGATCCGCATACATATCTACTTCTTCTAGGGAATGCGTCGATAATAAAATCGTTGCCCCCTCCTCCTTGACCCCTTTAACCGTTTCCCACAAATCCTCCGTTGCTTCTGGGTCTAGTCCTGTCGTTGGTTCGTCTAAAAATAATACCTTAGGTGAATTTAAGAAGGCACAGGCTAATAAGGTCCGTCTCTTCCAACCCCCAGATAACTTTTCATATTTTACATTGATGTGGGATTGCAGTGAAAACATTTCTATAATTTGCTTGACCCTTTCCTTTGGAACCTTGTGTAAGGAGGCAAATAGGTCGAGGATCTCATGAATTTTTAAGTAAGCATACATTCCACCCTCTTGAAAGACCACCCCAATACTGGAACGAATTTTGGATACATTGGATTCCTTTTTTAAATCCAGACCCTCAATAAATATTTCCCCTGAGTCCCATTTTTTCAGGGTCATTAACATTTCAAGTAAGGTTGTTTTCCCAACTCCATTAGGCCCGAGGATGGCAATAATTTTATTTTCCTCAACCTCCAAAGAAATGTCATCTAATACTTTTTTCTTCCCGTAGGATTTATGGACATTTTTTATCTCAATAATCACTGCTACACCTTCTCTCCCTTTTGTTCGTTTTCTACCTCTAGATCGATGACTTCAGAAGTAAGACTATAGTTATCGAAGGCGAAAACTTGATTCATTGGTAATTGTGCATCTTCAGCTAAATATTTCAAGGTTTTCTTTAGTATATAGTATAGGGTTCGATTTAGTAAGCCTGCTAGAATCAATGATTGTGAAGTAGATGCTAATGAGAAATGAGAATGAAAGACTTGTTTAAAGGATGCATAGCCATAATTTGCTTCATTGACAACTAAGGGACCAGCAATAAATTTCTCTACATAAAAACCATAATGTAACTTTATACCCCTTTGGATAATTTCCTGATCCTCTGCTGTCATCAAATCATATTCTAAAAGACGATTATCAATAATATGGATTCCCTGGCTTAGTTTCTTTTTTTCTTCCTTAAGGCTAGTAGAATCAAGGATTTGTAGTCCATAAAGATTCTGAACTTCTTTATAATAATCATCAATTTCCCTGTAGTTCTTACTGGTTAAAAACCGAACACATTGGATATCTTTGAGCTGATCCCTTGAAGCCTTCATTAAAATCAGCGGGACTCCTATACTGGACAGGGATTGCATAAGTCTATCATTCACTTCATTTATTCCCCATAGAATACAGGGCCCTTCTATTTTATTTTCTTCTGGAGAATAGGTGGTAAATAAATCTTCGTATTTTATAGTCTGAGCAAAATCCAAGGAGATAAAATCCTCTTTCACTTGCTCATCCTCTAAGGACTTCACCACAAATAAATCAGGATATAAGGAATATATCTTTAAGAGTAATTGACCTTCTAATGTCTTTGAGAGGGTAAAACTAGTTGTAAAATGCTGGTCTAAATGATAAAAATCCACAGGATATTGCTTTAGAATTCTTTCGATATTCAGCTTAATAATGATTTGCTCCTTCTCCTGATCAAAGACAATCATATCCTTACCTGTCCTTGGATGGACGAGTAAAATATAATTTTCCTTTAGCTTTATGGCTAGATTCTCTTTTCCCATTGTTTCACCCTCCTAACAAGGTATAGAGGACCATTTTATCCTCTGATAAACCTAAGATTTTCTTTATTTCACTTTCATGAAAACCACCAAGTGGTACACTGGAACGATTCAGGGCCGTACAGGCTAATAAAAAGTTTTGCGCCATATGACCTGTTTCAAGTAACATAATTCTGTAGGATAGGTCTAAATATTTTTTGGCTAGATCCTTATCATTTCCTACAAGAAGGACAATAAATTGGCAGTCCTCCAGGCTGAAGAATCCAACATCTGTAGATGCACTGATCCGATTAATTTTCTCGGGATTGAATTCTCCCATTTCGACAATTTCATTGCTATTTACATTATATTTATAAACCAAGGGATCTAGTAACTTAGATTCAATTGATCTTTTGGTTGGTAGGATATATATTTCAATCGAATAAAACTGACCTCCGGAGGGATAGGTACGCTTCTTCTCCTCCCCTTCACTGATACCAAAGCTATATAAGATAATTCTTTTGAAATCCTTTTCTGAAAGGGGCTCCTCTGTAAAAACCCAGGAAGTACGTCTTTCTCTTAGGACATCAAGGAAGTCTTTATTCGTATCCTCCTCAAAAAGTTCCGGGTTTACCTTATACTTTACAGGCCGATTAGGGCTATCTAAATCCTTTACCTCATAATCCCTTCTCGGGGCTTTTTTCATTTGTAAAAAGGGATCATGGCTTGATGAACGATGATATTCCCGGTATTTCTTGGTCGTCTCCCTTTGGTTAAATGAAAGCTTCCATTTCATTGATTATTCACCCCACGATTCGTTTCTTTCATAATAGATGCTAGGGAAGTTTCCAAATAAGAAGGCAAACCAATGCGATTATTAAACATATGGATGTGAGAAAAAATAATATATGGAATAACTTCCTCTTTTCCCTTTTCCTTGATCCCTTTAAAAATTTCTTCAATCTCCTCTATATGAGTCTTGCCTGATTTATTTAAGCTTTGATGGATTAACTGTCTGTTTTGATTAAACAGGGCACTTATTTTTCGGATTTGTTGCTCATTCACTTGACCTTCCTCTTGAAAACTTGACCAAAACCTTTCATAGTTTTCCAGAATATACGTGTCCTTTTCCTCCGTTAAAAATCCCCTCATATCAAAAAAGAAGTCACAGGCATCGATTAATTTTCTTGTCACCGAGGGATTGGACTTGTGATTTCTAAGCCTTTCAAAGGCTAGGTCTGAAGTTATTTGAAAGATAGCCTCGGAGTCCTCCATAACTTCCTTACCCCCATAACGATCATACTCAGCTTCATAATCAATCTTGGCAATAGTCAAGTCCTCCATCCAATATAAATCCGACTCCTCTAATTCCTCTCCATCAAATTTATGATTTTTATAGTATTCCTCCCTAGTCAAATGGAAACTGGGCTTGTAAATGAGCTGAAACTTTTCCAGAAGTTCTTTGATTCCGACCTGGATTTCTTTCTCATCCTTTGCCTTAAAACGAAATCGAAGGTGCGGTCCACCCTGCCAATAGCGGATAAAGAAATAAGCTTGAATATTTTCTTCCCTATCCCTTATAAAGGGTTGTAAATATTCGATTAAAAAATGATCATGATAAGTTAGATCGTGAATAAAAATATGATAAGAATGCCAATTCATCTCTTTCACCTCCATGGTATTCCTGCTTGCCTTCTACCGCTTCCGAACATACAGGCATAAATAAAATACTCCTCAGGATCCGTTTGACATATCCCTTCGACGTAGGAATCATTAATATTTTTAAAGGGTCTTGAAAACCTATCCTCCCCCGCAAATAAAAGGGACATGGTATGAACGATCTCTCCGATATGGATATGGGATTCAAAAAAGGCTTCCCTACTCTCTGGCTTATCGATCTTGACGGACAGTAGGATTAAAAACGGGAGCCTTTCTATATTTATCCCCTCCCTGCCTTCATAAAAAATGAAGTAGGGATCCACATCCTCTTCAATCATCATTAAATTTTCGCCATCCCATTTATAGATTCCTTTTGCCAAACCATCTATATGTAAACTCAAAAGGTAAAATCCTACTTCATCAAATGCCCATTCCTTAATATAATGGCTCACTTCTTGCAAATAAGTCCTTAGGAATTTTACCGAAAAAGCTGGACCTAGGGGAAATGTCCCCATCCTTTGATTTAAAGAATGTCTATCCTTTCTTTTAGCTAGTAAGCCCTCTAATTTCCTTCCGTATCTTCCTGTCCTTCCTAATTGACTAGCTTTAACCGCCTTTAATTCTTGAAGAATCGGGAGTTGTTCAACTTCCTTTTGATAATTGTATTTCTTTTGAAGCCTTGTTTTTGTCATCCCTTTTCTTGCTAGCTCTCTCTTTTCCTTATCGATAAAGCTTAAAGCAGCTAGCTGATAAAGGTCCTTAGCCTGATCCAGATCTGTAGATTGATAGGCTGTAAAGGTTAGTTTTTCTTCTTCCATACTGAGTAGCTGATTATCTTGAACAAGCCATTTCAAATCGGATAAAATATGCCCTAGCTCTAGTAAACTAAGGGGAAGACCAAACTCTCCATAAACTGCACATATTCTCCAAATATCAAGATATAGACAGACTTTAATCTCTTCTCTCTTCTTTCGATCATAAGCAAAATAGATAAAGCGATTGCTGAGAGAGTCATATAAATAGCTATAACCCTTATAGTAGATGACTGGAAAAAAGGGATGAATGCTTCTAGCTGATGCTGTCCGCTTCCTTAGGCTGTAAGGATGATTAGGGTAATAAGCCTGGAAGGAAAATACTTCCTTAATTAGCTGACCTAGAGCTAGATTGTCTATATCCGGTACTTCCTCCTTTTCTCCTAACATTCTTTCTTTAAAAGTGCTTGCTAAAGGAGGGACTGGCTTAAAGGATAATAGCTTTTGGTTCGTCTGATATCTTAGGCGGGTGTAAGTTTCAAAGATATTCATCACGGGAATGGATGTGGCTCCTTTCCTATCCTGATAGAATCCTGACCTGCCAGGTCTTGTAATCTTTTCCTATTAATCCTTTCATTTTGCTTGCCAAAGGTCATGGGCTGTAAGCTGGGCACGAATACCTTTACGACTGATAAATCCATTTCATCAATTAATTGGTTGGACATATTTGTATAATAAATTTCTGAATGATGCTCAGACACTGCCTTTAAAATATTTTCAAAACTAAAGGAAAAGGCTGGTTTCATTTCTTCAGTTCTTATGACTTCAAGTTTCTCTATCTGGTCTAATAAATAACTAAAGGCCCCCGCGTTTTCTTGAAAGGAGTAATAATTAACATGGTCTTCCATCTGCATTACTTCACCCGGATTTTGAATGAGATGAAGTAAATCCTTCTTTTCCTCTTCGAGTTTTTCTTCGTAGACGATTACGGAGGTCTCGACTTCGACCAGGGCTGCGAAAATAGCCTTTTCGGGGTCATAGTGGGAACCTGCCGCATTGTATAAATATAAATTTGCGTCCTCCCTTTGGTTACGGGCGAAAACCCAAACAGTCGGAATCTTTGTTTCTAGGGTAATATCAAATAAGTGTATCTCATAGCCTAAATTTTCAAGGCTATGGATTAATTGTTTGATGTTTTTATCCTTAATACTTGCAGGATCAATGAGCCTGGGCAACTTCTTTATATACCAATGGACGAGGAAGCAATCCCGTTCGATTGCTTCTAATACTGCATAGACAAGGGCTTCTTCGATATTGCCACCCATAGCTGTTCCATTGGATGTCTCATAAATAAATCTTTCTTCTTTTCTTAAAAGTTGATTATCAAAATACATCATCTGTTCTGGAATTAAAAAGCTTTCTTCGCTTCCATAGCGCTGACATTCACTCCAGTAAAGCTTCTTCTTTGGATTAAATTCATGACGCAAAATATATTTTTCCGGTGGAATGATTTGATAATCTTCTTCGTGCAAGTCTTCATAACTTCCATAAATATACGGTTTAAATTGTGGAACCATAGAAGAATATCTTTCGAGCATTTCAAGAATGGCTGAGTTTTTAGCATCTAATAATTCAACTGTTCTTCCATAGGAGAAAAACTGACGTTGATTGATCCGAGATTCGATCGCATACATGGGAATAATGCTAGACTCGGCATCCCTGAATAGACGGAGACCAAGGCCGACATCCCGATCAATTAACTCCGGATCATATGATTTGATCAAGTCATTAATTTCTTCAGCGCTCTTCACTCTATCCTTCCCCTTCACAGATTCGGAATCCCAGCTAAGCTTCTTCCCTTCCTCTAAATAGTTTTCGCACAAAGGACAAAAGGGTGTTTTTCGGATCCATTTCCAATGAAAGGACATGTTCTTTTTCTCAATAAGAAGGACCTTATTCATGAATAGATGAGGATCAATTCCTTCTAAAAACTCCTTGAAGTTTTGCAGACCCTGGGATCTATTACCTTCCTGATCTATTCTTTGTTTAAGGTCACTTTCATTGGAGTCAAGAAAGTGATAGAAACAAGCAAAGCATCCGTCTTCCTCTTCTTTTTGATAAGGTCCAATGAAAATATAAGAAGGACTTTCAAAATAATTTAGCTTCTGCCAAGTTTCCTGCCGGCTTAGTTTATTCGGATGAACATTGATCGTATACATCATTCCACCCCGACTTTCTGAAAACGCCCTACATATAAACCATGGGGTTCAAATTCTGCCTGAAATACCCAAGCTTTTTCTTCAATAGAAAGGTTTTTAAATTCTCGGAGCATCTGCTCATATATTTCCTGATTAGCTGTCCCTTTCTCTGGGAAGTTCATTTTTTCTAGACCTTCTTTATCCAATTTTCTTCCTTTAATATGCACCTGATTGATTTCAGAAGCTGTAATAAAGGCAAAACCTCGATTAATTTCTGCACTTAGATCCGTATGATAATCGCCGGAATGTAAAAGTTGATTGTCCTGGTCTAAAATATGAATTCGAAAAACATAGGGTTCATATACATAATCTATAAGTATCTTAAGGTCATCGATCCCCTCCGAGATTGTTTTAATATATTGGATTTTATCCTGGAGCTCCTTAGGTAGATTTTCTAAGTGGTAAGATTTGGGCTCTCTTGAAAGGAAATTTGCCATACCACGAATATAAAATAACTCCTTAGAATTCTCTGAGATCCAAAATTCATTTTCTCCTGCTTCTTTTTGTAAATAGCTTTCTAGTAAATGGCTTAAGCAATATTCAGCTGCATCTCGATAGCTATAATCAAATATGGTTTTGCTAAAATCGTCATTTATTGTAATTTTATATTGGGCGATATTTAATTGGTTGGGATAAGCATCCTTTCCTTCGTTAATTTTAAATTCTGCCCCTTGGAAATTCATTAACTTTCCTTCGATTGCTTGAATGTAGTCCAAGTTATTATCCTCATAAACTGCCGGAAAGTTTCTCTCATAGTTTTCCTGTACTGCCCATAAATCCCCCTTGTGAAATTCTTCTACTTGACCATATTTCGATAGCCCTGTTATGGTGTTGACTTCCTCCTGGTCCTTTAGCTTCTTGCTATACTTTATAAATAAATGCATGGCTAATATTTCATCATTTATTGGTAATTCAATCCTGTTATCCTTCAGCTTTCCTAGGATTTGCTGGGCTTTTTTTACATCCTCCCTTTCCTTATAAAAGAAAAGGACATAATCCCCAGAGTTTTCTAGAATACAAAGGTCCCCTTCATCAATGGATGAAAATCCCACTTGCTTAGCTCCTAAAAAGACAATCCTTTGATTGATTTGCTTACCCACCTTTGAAAGCAGAAGGCCATGCTTCTTGAAGAACTCCTCTAGCTCCGCTGGCGTATTAACAAATTTCCATTCTGTCATTATCACTTGATCAAGGATTGCTGAATAATCGTCAAAGGCATTTTCAATATAGTCAAAAATAAAGGATGAAACACTGCCCTCCTCCTTAGGGACTTCAAAGAGTAAATGATTCATCAATGCGAATTTGATTAGGCGTTTATACTGGATGTCTTTATCTGTTAGATCAAGTATATTTCCATTTCGGAAATATGATAAAATAGACAGTAAACTTTGATAGTCCGTTTCCTCAATCACTGCTTTTTGAACTTGACTATTTTTATAAATCATCAAAGTATTATCTTCACTTAAATATTTAGGGAAAAAATTAGTCCTCGTTTTAAAAAGCAAAGTCCTCACCCCGCTCCTCTAATATTTCGTCCCAAGAGGTATTATTCCTTTCTAATACATAACGACAGACAAAATAACAGGCTGCGTTCCGATCATTAAAAGGGATGCCCAACATGTGAATGGCCTTATAAACGATATTGATTAAAAGCTTAAAAATCTGATGTTCCTCGTGTTCTAGCAATTCTTCTAAATTCTTCTCTCTTAATTCATTATGAAAGTCACTATTAATATCGCTAATATTTTGTCGTAATAATTCATACTGCTCTTCCTGGGAATAGTAGCCCTCCTCATCCTCAGATAAGATTGATAATTGTTCAGTAATCTGACGATGAATCGCTTGGATCATCAGAATCCAGTCCTTGCCAAAGGATGTTTTATATTCCTCTAACTCAAAAAATCTGGGTGGATTTAACGAATTATACATTTGATTATAAATTTGCAGATACCTTTCCCTCATTCCCATGGATTCGGCAATGGCAAAGACCCCTTCTATATTTGAAATGTAGACTAATACTGAATACTTATCCTCAAATTGCGAAACAGATAAAACATCATACATGGCTCGCATCATATAAAGTAATTTTTCTTCCCTACTTAAGCCTGAAACAAACTTCATATGCTGATTAATAAAACTTTGAAATTTAAACAAGGATTCTGTATGAAGGCGAAAGTGTTGAAAGGAATTGAAGCGCTTCTTCACATAAGCTTGATCGATTCTTTGATCATAAATCTGTAAATGGTCAGTAAGGGAAATCTCCTTATCATCCCGCCTCTCCATTTCTGAAACCGTTGCAGTATTTTTGATATATGCTTCGATATTCGCTAGTAACTGCTCTTGATTCAATTCCCCAAAGTATTCATAACTAGCTTGGGCTATCCTCCTCCGAAAGGACTGGGCATCAAAGGATTCGTCTGTCGTAATAAGCCGGTAGTTGGGACCTCCATACCAATCCCTCTCTAGATGGAAGACAATCCCAGTCTCGGTCAAATAAGGGATTACAAACTGCTCATAGAGCTTTTGCTTTTCAGCCTCATTTCCAAAGAAATACAGGCGTATCTCTCGGACGTCCTTCAAGCTTTTCATCGTAAATTCACCTCAATCTGATACTCTGTATTATAGCTTTCGTGGGATTTTTTCGGATAAAATTCCTCGATCACAATATATTGTTCATCCTGGAACAACTTTCTAAATTCCTTTACAAAAAGGGGTGAGCCTAAGTTCAGATAAATCGGTTTCATTTCTGAACGATTTGCGCTTTCAAAATCAAAGTCATCCTCTGCAATATATTTACTTGCAAAAAACTCTAAGGGTAACTCGTTTTCTTTAAAGCGATTAACCATTGCAGAATAAAATTCATAGTCTGAAGTGTAGTGTCCCTTTATTAAATGCTTAACGGAAATTAACCATCTTTCCCTCATCATGGTAATATTGCCGATATCTAAGCGAGGAAGATAATCTAAGATGAGGTCTTCCTTATCCTCTTCAAACTCCCATAAATCAAAGTAGCGAGCATCAAGACGTGGCGACATCATGGTCGTTAACATCCGTATGCTTGGTGGTAACATATAATCAACCAAACTGCCGATATAATCAATGTCTAGGGGCTTTTCTTGCTTCGATTCTTCAATAATATCCACAGTTTCCGTCTCTTCATTGTATTGGTAGACTAGATCTTTACTTCGCTTCACAAATTTATCCTTCTCATAGGATTTGCTGAAAGGAATCATTAAACGTTGCTTAATAAATCGTTGGTGATAATTCGCGTTAAAACCAAAGCCTTCCCTAATTTCTAGCATATCCTCTGGAAAGCTACTCTTTACATATTGCTTGAAGTCTTCATCTTCATAAAGACCCTCCTCAAATTGAAAGTAACGAATAAACAATTTTAACTTTCCCGCATATAGTTTATTCAAAACGTAGTTATCAGCTGACTTCTGAAATAAAACTGTAGATGATAAGGGGGTCACATCGAGATTCATGGTCCTTTGTAAGCGAGAATACCATTCATCAATTTTTTTTCGGTCAATCTTTGCTGGTCCTCCCCTGTGCTTTAATTCAAATAAATACTCACGAATTTCCCCTTTAATCTCCTCTAAAAGCTTTCCACCCTTTGATTGTAGCCTCTCTACTTTGGCTAGCACATTGGCCCAGGTGGTAAACTTCATAACCTCTTCTAAATATAAATCCCTAATTTCCTTACTCCGAACAGCTTGTAATTTATCTCCGTACAACTTCTTATACTTATGAGCGAATTCATATTTAAATTGAAGGGGAACGCTTGTTAAAACGGCTAGTTTTTGAATATAAGCAAGATTATCTAGAAAGCTAGAATCAAGCTTTAATTGCTCTTCGGAATTCCTGATTACATGATCTTCATAAAATATATTTTCCTTGAAAAAAGAATGGTCAAATAACTGACCAATCTTATCCATTTCCTTGGTGATTTGATGGTAGATTTTAAAACGATCCTTATAACTGGCCTTTTTATATTGCTGAAAAAATCCCTCTATATTTTGTATTGCATCTAAAAGAACTGATTTTTTATGAGACTTATGATCCAAGCCCTCGATTAATCCATAAAACTCCTTTAAAATATCCTCTGAGTATTCGTCTATTTCTAAATCTGGATACATAATCCCCTTCTTTAAAAACACTTCCTTAAACAAATGAACTGCCTTCTCTTCCTCCATGAAGCCTGATAAAATTTGGATTACTTCTTGATAGCTTAGGGGATCTTTATAGCTAGATAACTCTTGAAATATAGGGTTATTAGCAAGAGTAAATTGTTGTTCAATATTATTAAAGATTTTTCCTCTATTAATGTCATAACGAATAATAAATTCCATTTCTTTCTTTGTATAGGACACTCCTGAAAATCGATAGGAGAAGCTCGTTAAAAATTCCTCATCCTGACTGATTAGTTGAATAATCTTTTGTAAAACATAAAAGTTGAGCTCTTGTATGTAGGTTTTTTCTAATTCATTAGGAGTACTTTTTGAATTAAATTTCTTCAATTCAAAGCTTGTGAAAGAACTAAAGGGACTTGTTTTATACGTAGATCGGGCCAAGATTCTCAACAGAGTACTATCTAGTTTCCTCACTTTGGCTCGATGTTCCTTGGATGGTTTTTCTAAATATTTTTTCAAACGATAATACATTTTATGGCTGACAAGAGGTAAGGGATTTGCGATTTCCTCCCTTGTTTTAAATAACCTCCATAAATCTTCTCTTTCCTCTTCTTCAATTTCAAAATATGCTTTCTCTAAGGACTCTTTTAATTGATGTAATTCCTTATATTCCCGCTCATAAAGGGCAGTTATTTCCTGAATTTCCGCAGGTGCTTTATCCAGATTTACCTTCCTTTGATTATAAATTCTTCTTTTGTAATTTAATATTTTATTATTTTTAGTTCGACCAAAAATCAGGCCTAATTCATCAGCCTTTCTTTCGCATTCTTCTGTAAAAAGACGGCATCTTAACAGGTATTCATAAACTCTCTTAGCAAGCTTTTCATCCGAAAATTGATCCATACTATCATAGGCAATAGGATTAGTTCTTATAACATACCAGGGGAAAAGCCTCATAATAGATTTTATCCTCCTTTATTTTTATCAGGTATGAATGAAAATAAAGTTAGACGAAGTAATCATCCTTACCTCGCCTAACTTTATTTAAAAATTAACCACCGCAACTTGCACAAGCACCACAACTTACACAGGAACATGAGCCGCAACATGATGTACTTCCTGATGAACTAGATCCACTTGTCGCTCCTGTTTCTGATAGCATCATAGATTCAGATACTTCCATTACATCAATAGAGTCGATTTCTTCTAAGAGGTCTGAGACATCTACTTTTTCTAATTCCTTCACTGACATATTTTCACCCTTTTCCTTTTCTCTTTTTAGCCTAACAGAATCTATTAACCACAGCTTGTACAACCACCACAGCTAACACAGGAACATGAACCACAACATGACGTACTCCCTGATGAACTAGATCCACTTGTTGCACCTGTTTCTGAAAGCATCATAGACTCTGATACTTCCATTACATCGATTGAATCAATTTCATCTAATAATTCTGAGACATCTACTTCAGCATCAACAGTTAATTGTGCTTGCGACATTATTACCCTCCTTTCCCTTTTCTTCTATATGTTTGTTGCATTTCCCACTAGCTTAAAGCTATCCACTGTGTGCATGTGATAGGTATCTACAAGAGCTTATTCATTCTAATTAGTAAAACACATTATCCGAAATCTGTTAACTTAGATACTAAGGTATGGATAGAATAAATGTCAATACTTTTTTTAGTTTTTAGTCACTTTTCAAACAATTGGTTCTTTTAGACCAAATTTACATTTAAATGTCCAAAACTATTTATATAGAGACATTTAGGCAAAAAGTTACTGTTCATTTTCTGAATCTGTGGTAGGATGGAAATAAGATTTTGAATAGTAGCTAAAGTTTTTTTATAAAAAGAGGAGGAAGCTTCATTGATGAAAAATAAATCTAATTTCTTTATTCCTGCTGGTTTATTTCTTGGTCTTGGAATCGGGATAGCTATTGAACAACCTGCTGCTGGCTTGTTTATTGGACTAGGAGTCGGCCTCTTAATTACTGCCTTTACCACAAGCTTTTTCAAAAAGAATACTTAAGAATCTCTTTAAATATCAAGTGATTTATGGACAAGTCTATATAGGTCCTTTTCATCAATGGATAGGTCATCCTTATTGGGATATTTTTACACTAAGAATGTAACGGTGAGCCCTTTTACTTTTAAATTTGAAGGTATATTGGAATATTTTAAAATTGAGGGGTTAATTAATTTAAAGAAATCTAATATTGATCTCATAGTTATTTCCTTTTTATTAATGGCTGCCCAGAGGGGAAATTGCCCATTTAACACCTGTTGAAGGGCTAGCAGATGAAGAGGCAATCATATTTTATTGCCCGTGGAGAATTGTCTATCCATGCAAAAAAATAATAAAGATCCACAAACTAACCTTCATATGAATAACTGAAAAAAACAGTCGATTATCCCTTATAATAATGGCCGTATTGAAAGAATCAATAATAAAATTAAAGTACTTAATCGAGTCGCTTATGGATATCGAAATTTCCACAACTTTTAAAATCGCATTCTACTTCATTTCAAATTAAGAGCTATTATAAAGCAAAAAAACACTGTTTGTTTCGACTCTAATTCTTACCACCAACACCAATTGACAAAGAGCCGAAAAAGACGTTGGTGAATTTCTCACCAACGTCATATATTATAGAACCAAAAAAGCTTACAATTGTTGTCTTTAAGCAACTTTGTAAGCTTTTAACTATTTTATTTACTACCAGTAGTGGGAACCTAACCCACACTCCTTAAAAGGAATATGATTTTGAGTCACACGCGTCTGCTACTTGAGCCACACTGGCTTTATTATTAAAGTTGAAGGCGGCAACCGGATTTGAACCGATGATAGAGGTTTTGCAGACCTCGGCCTTACCACTTGGCTATGCCGCCGTATTTTTTAAGCGGAAGACGGGATTCGAACCCGCGACCCCCACCTTGGCAAGGTGATATTCTACCACTGAACTACTTCCGCATATGGCTGGGCTGCTAGGATTCGAACCCAGGAATAACGGGACCAAAACCCGTTGCCTTACCGCTTGGCGACAGCCCAATATAGTAAAGTAAGAGGGCGACCGGTGGGATTTGAACCCACGAGTGCCGGAGCCACAATCCGGTGCGTTAACCAGCTTCGCCACGACCGCCGTAAATAATAATGTGGCAGGGGTAGTAGGACTCGAACCCACACTGACGGTTTTGGAGACCGCTGTTCTGCCAATTAAACTATACCCCTACGTAAAAATGGATGGAGGGGGAGAGATTCGAACTCTCGAACCCTGAGGGAACGGATTTACAGTCCGTCGCGTTTAGCCACTTCGCTACCCCTCCATTTAAATGGTGGCTCGGGACGGAATCGAACCGCCGACACAAGGATTTTCAGTCCTTTGCTCTACCGACTGAGCTACCGAGCCTTATAATGGCGGTCTGGACGGGACTCGAACCCGCGACCTCCTGCGTGACAGGCAGGCATTCTAACCAACTGAACTACCAGACCATTATTTATATTTTATCATTTTTCATAGGGTTTGTTGAATATTTTGGTTGCGGGGGAAGGATTTGAACCTCCGACCTTTGGGTTATGAGCCCAACGAGCTACCAGACTGCTCCACCCCGCGGTAATATAAAACTTCTTTTATTGAGGATCCTATATTCATCTTATAGGATATGGAGGATGCAGGGCTTGAACCTGCGACCCCTTGCTTGTAAGGCAAGTGCTCTCCCAACTGAGCTAATCCTCCATAAAAAGTGGTGACCCGTACGGGATTCGAACCCGTGCTACCGCCGTGAAAGGGCGGTGTCTTAACCGCTTGACTAACGGGCCAGGATGATATAAAAAATGGCGGAGAGCGAGGGATTTGAACCCTCGAGGCCACGGTAGTGGCCTACACGATTTCCAATCGTGCTCCTTCGGCCAGCTCGGACAGCTCTCCATGGCTCCACAGGTAGGATTCGAACCTACGACCGATCGGTTAACAGCCGATTGCTCTACCACTGAGCTA
>Ga0079226_10000205_pt1 | contig 39347 bp, 37 predicted proteins | sample Poulit2014_FD_76345 | JGI IMG/M metagenome (GOLD analysis project Ga0079226, IMG submission 76345) | Agricultural soil microbial communities from Georgia to study Nitrogen management - Poultry litter 2014 | ecosystem: Environmental > Terrestrial > Soil > Agricultural land | place: USA: Georgia...
CGGGGCAGTTCGACCTCGACCGCGTCCTGTTCGGCCGCGGCGCGTTCGGCCAGCAGCAGATCGACGTCGCGGGCCCAGCCTTCGGGATCGGCGTCGGCCTCGGTGCCCGGGTCCCGTGGGGTGGCCGGATCACGGTCGTCCTCGGGTGCGGGCGGCACGGCCGGGATCTGCGCCGGATCGGTCACCCCTCCGGCGGCGAGCGCGTCGAGCACCATGCGGGCGCCTTCGAGTACGGGGGCGCGCCGCTCGGCGAGCGGGTCGGCCGGCCAGGCCGCGGTGCGGATCTGCGCGGCCAGCGGATTGTCGCGCTCCTCGGGCTCGGGCGCCCACCTGGCCACGGTGCCGACGCCGTCTTCGAGCACCGTGCGGGCCTCGGTGAGGAAGTCGGAGGGGCCTTTGGCCTTGCCGGTCTCGGGCCAGTGGTGGCCGGACAGCAGCAGCACCCGTTCGGTGCGGGTGACCGCGACGTAGAACAGTCGGCGGTCCTCCTCCAACCGGCGCCGGGTGAGCGCCTTGCGGTGCGCGTCGAGGGCGTCCTCGAGCGCCTTGCGGTCGTTGACATCGTCCAGTGCGAGCACCGGTACCCCCTCCTGGCCGGGTTCGCGCGCCCGATCCCCGCGCAGTTGCGGCGGCAGTTCGGTGACATCGCCCAGCCAGGAACCGGCCGCCCGATCGGCGGGGAACACCCCGGACACCAGGTGCGGCACCGCCACCACCTCCCATTCCAGGCCTTTGGCGGCGTGCACGGTGAGGATCTGTACCCGGTCGGGATCGACCCGCACCTCCCCGGGTGTCAGGCCCTTCTCCACCGTCTCGGCGGCCTCGAGGTAGGTCAGGAAACCGGACACGGTGGCGCGCGGGTCGGCGGCGTAGTCGGCGACGACGTCGGCGAAGGCGTCGAGGTGTTCGCGTCCGGTCTCGCCGGGGCGGGCCCGGACCTCCACCGCGACGCCGGAGACCCGTTCGATCTCGGCGACGATCTCGGTCAGCGGTTGGCCGAGGCGGCGGCGCAGCGAGCGCAGGACGTCCGCCAGCGCCGCGATCCGGGCGTAGCCGGCCGCCGAGTAGCGGTCGGCCGGTCCCGGGTCGGCGATCGCATCGCCCAAGCCCGGCTTGTCGGCCTCGTCGGCCGGGATCGCGGCGGCGACCGCATCGGCCAGGTCGAGGCCGTCGGAGATCTCCGCGCCCGCGGCCGGTGCCTGCGGGTCGAGGTCGCGGATCCGCCGGCCCAGCGCGGCCAGGTCGGCCGCGCCCAGCCGGAACCGGGCGCCGGTGAGCACCCGCATCGCCGCGGAGCCGGCGGTCGGGTCGGCGGCCAGGCGCAGCATCGCGACCACGTCTTTGACCTCGGGTTCGTCGAGCAGACCGCCGAGGCCGACGATCTCCACCGGCAGTCCGTGGCCGCGCAGGTGCTCGGCCATCGGCGCGGAGTCACGGTTGCGTCGCACCAGCACCGCAGCGGTGGGCGCGGGGTCGCCGCGCTCGGCGGCCGCGGTGAACTGCGCCGCGATCTGCGCGGCCACCCAGGCCCGTTCGGCTTCGACGTCGGCGCACAGCGCGGCGCTCAGCGCGCCCGGGCCCGCTCCGGGACGCGGGCGCAGGGTGCCCACCGGCACCCCGGTGCTGCGCAGCGGCGCGGAGATCGCGTTGGCCAGGGTCAGTGCCTCGGGCGGGTTGCGCCAGCTGGTCGACAGCTCGAGCCGGGTGGCGGGGCCGGCGGCGCCGGGGAAGTCGGTGACGAAGTGCGGCAGGTTCGCCGCCGAGGCGCCGCGCCAGCCGTAGATCGACTGCATGGGATCGCCCACCGCGGTGACCGCGACCGGAGACTGCGCGGCGACGGCGGCGCGGTCGCCGTCCACGCCCGCACCGAACAGCGCCGAGAGCAACACCCGCTGGGCATGCCCGGTGTCCTGGTACTCGTCGAGCATCACCGCGCGGAAGCGGGCCCGTTCGCTGTCGGCGACCTCCGGGTGGGCGGCGGCCAGGCGCGCGGCCAGCGACATCTGGGTGCCCGGGTCGAGTGCCCCGTCCTGCTGCAGTCCGGCGGCCAGTCGCGCCACCAGCGGCAGCAGTTCGGCACGCCGTTCCTGCACCGCGATGATCTCGCGCAGCTTCTTGCTCGGCTCCGCCTTCTGGCGCGGGCCCGGCGGCAACGTGAACAGCAGGTGCTCGAGTTCCCGGTGCGCGTCGTCGAGCTCGGCGGGGTCGACCAGGTGCTCACCGAGTTCGGAGGCCAGGGCGATCACCTGCTCGGTCACCGTGCCGGGGCCCGCGGCGGTGTCCAGGTCACCGTCCCATTCGCTGACCACCCGGTGGGCGGTCTGCCACAGTTCGGTCTCGCCCAGCATGCGCACCGACGGCTCCATCGGCAGCAGCAGGCCGTATTCGCCGATCAGCCGGCCCGCATAGGCGTGATAGGTCGACACCTCCGGTTCGGCGGTGCGCAGACGGTCGCGGATCGCAGAGCCCGGGTCGACGCGCCGCAGCAGGGCCGATCCGGCCAGTTGGGCCAGTCGGCGCCGGATGCGCTGGGTCAGCTCCTGGGCGGCCTTGCGGGTGAAGGTCAGGCCGAGCACCTGATCGGGTTCGACCAGGCCGTTTGCCACCAGCCACACCACCCGTGCGGCCATCGTCTCGGTCTTGCCCGCGCCCGCACCGGCGACCACCAGCACCGGTTCGAGCGGGGCCGCGATCACCGCGGCCTGCTCGTCGGTCGGCGGGAACTGGCCGAGCGCCTCGGCGATCTGTCGGGGACTGACCTGTGCGCGCTCGCTCATCCGGTGACCTGCCTTCCCTCGTCCTGGGCCGGGCAGCTGCTGCGCACGGGGCAGTGCCGGCAGCCGTCGTTGACCGTGGCGGTGAACTCCGGCCCCTGTGTGGCGGCCGCCGCGGCCGCGATCTGGGCCCGCCACGCATCGAGTCCTTCGGTCCCCAGCGGCGGCTGGATGCGTTCGGTGGCGGCGCCGTGGCGGTCCGGTTTGGCCACGAACACCAGCCGCCCGCCGCCCGGCTCGGTGTCGGTGCCCGGCACGCCGCCGGCGGCCAGTGCCACCTGGTAGGCGGCCAGCTGGGGGTGCGCGGCCGCATCGGCCTTGGTCACCGGGTTGCGGGCGGTCTTGACGTCCACGATCACCGGCCGGCCGTCGGGGTCGACCTCGAGCCGGTCGAGCCGGCCGCGCAGCCGCACCGCCGGCCCGTCGTCGCTCTCCGGCAGGGTCGCGTCGACGTCGATCTCCACGCCGGTGGCGGTCAGTTCGTGGCGGGTGCCGGCGAGCCAGGTCCGGAAGGCGTCGACCATCGCCTGGTGGCGGGCGAGTTCGTGCCGGGAGTACCACTGCGCCCCGAGTTCGACCCGGTCCCAGACCCGGCGGAGCTGCAGATCGATCTCCTCATCGGGCAGGCGTTCGGCGACCGCCTGGACCAGGGTGTGCACCAGGGTGCCGGACACGGCCGTGACGGTGGATCCGTCGGTGCCGCCGGCGCGTTCGAGCATCCAGCGCAGATCGCACTGCTGCAGCTTCTCGATCGTCGACGGCGACAGCGGCACCGGCCCGTCGCCGTCCCACAGGGGACGGTCGGTGCTGGTCTCGGCGATGCCCGCCCACTGGTCCGGGTGGGCGCCGTCCACCCCGGCTGCGGCGAGCCGGGCCAGCTGCGCCGCGGCGCGGTCCCGGCGCGCGCGAGCCTGCGGGTCGGTGCCCGGATCGGCGCCGACCACCGCGCGCAGCTCCCCGACCAGCACCTCCGGGGTGAGCAGGCGTCCGGTGGGCGGATGGGTCGGCGGGACCGTCTCCGGTTCTTCGGGTGCGTGCGGGTCGGTCGGACCGGTCTCGTCCTGCCCGCCGGGCCCTGCGTCTCCGCCGTCCGGGCCCGGCGGCATATCGCCGTCCGGGCCGTCGGGGCCGGGCCCGTCGTCGCGGTCGTCGCGCAGGCCCTCGAGCATCCGGGACGGCACCTGTTCGCCGTGCGCGGCGTCGTCGACCGCGGTGATCAGCAGGCGCCGGCGGGCCCGGGTGCAGGCCACCAGGAACAGTCGGCGTTCGTCTGCGGCCAACACCGCGGTCCGGCCGCCCGGCACCCGGCCGAGCCCGTCCATCACATCGACCATGTCCTCGGCACCGAGCAGGGTGCCGCGCGGCCGCAGGTTCGGCCAGGTCCCCTCCTGCACGCCGGCCACGGCCACCACGTCCCATTCGCGGCCGACCGCGGAGTGGGCGCTGAGCACCTCGACCGCGTCGGGTCCACGGCCCGGGCGGGGCCGGGTCTCGGTGGGCAGTTCACGGTCGCGCACGTAGTCGACGAAGCCGGCGGGCCGGAATCCGTGCAGCCGGTCGACGTAGTCGGCGGCCAGTTCGAACAGGGTGATCATCCCGTCGAGGTCCCGGTCGGCCTGGGCGCCGGCCGGTCCGCCCCGGTGTGAGGTCCGCACCCAGCGCCGCTCCAGCCCGGAGGCCTGCCACACCTCCCACAGCACCTCTTCGATGCTGCGGCCTTCGGCCAGGGCCTCCCGGCCCGCGGCCAGTATCTTGCGGGCGCGCTGCAGCGGCGCCGCCTCCACCCGGGTCAGCCCGGCCGGGGCGGTGTCGGCCAGCAGTGCGTCGCGCAGCGCGTGGGCCGAGTCGCGGTCGCGGCCGGCAGCGGTGTCGATCCGCCGCAGGCCGCGGCGCAAGCGGCGCACCACCACCGGGTCGCCGTCGCCCAGCGGGCCGGAGATCAGTGCGAGCGCCTCGTCGGCGCCGAAGAGCGGATCGGTGATCGCCCGCAGCGCGGAAAGCATCGCCCCGGGCCCGTAGCGGCGGGCCAGCGGCAGCTCACCGCCGTCGGTGACCACGGGTATCCCGGCGGCGAGCAGGCCGCGGCGCAGGGTGGGCAGCATCGACGGCACCGAGCGCACGACGACCGCCATCTCGCGCCACGGCACCCCGTCGGACAGGTGTGCCCGGCGCAGCATGTCGGCGATCTCGGTGGCCTCGTCGGCCGGGCTCGGCAACACCCGCACCCGCACCTCGCCGGGCGGGGCCTGCGCCGGGGCCAGGGCCCCTCGGTGGCCGGGCAGTCCGGGCAGGCGGGCGGCGATCTGTGCGCCAACCCGCGCGATCGGCGCGGCCGACCGGTGGTTGTCGGTCAGCACCACGGCCTGGTCCCCCGCGCGTTCGGCCAGGCGGTCGAGATAGTCGGCGCTGGCGCCGCGGAACCGGAACACCTGTTGGTCGCCGTCCCCGGCGATCACGGTCAGCCCCGCCCCTTCGGCAAGGGTGTCGACCAGCCGGGCCGCATGCGGGTCGAGCAGGTGCGCATCGTCGACCAGCAGGTGCCCGATCCGCCGACGTTCGGCCGCGGCCAGGTCCTCGTCCAGGGCGAAGGCGTCCAGGGCGGCGCTGATCAGTTCGGCCGCGTCCAGGGTCGCATCGACCGCCTCGGGCGCCTCGATCCCCACCGAGCCGCGCAGCAGCATGATCTGCTCGTAGCGGGCGGCGAACCGGCCTACCGCGACCCAGTCGGGCCGGTCCTCCGCGCGGCCGAGCGCCTCGATGTCCTCGGGGCCGTAACCGCGTTCGGCGGCGCGCAGCATCACATCGCGCAGCTGCCGGGCGAATCCGACCAGGCCGAGGGCCGGGCGCAGCCGGTCCGGCCAATCCGCGGCCCCGTCTTCGATCTCCCCGCGCAGCAGTTCTCGCAGGATGGTGTCCTGTTCGGCCTCGGTGATCAGCCGCGGCGGCGGGTTGCCGCGGGCGGCGGCCCGCAGTCGCAGCACCCCGAAGGCGTAGGAGTGCACGGTGCGCACCAGCGGCTCGCGGGTGGCCGGGACGGCGCCGTCTCCGGCCAGCAGCTCCGCGGTCACCGCGGCCCGTACCCGCTGCGCCGCGGCCGCGGACTGGGTGAGGATCAGGATCGATTCGGCGTCCACCCCCGCGCGCAGCCGGGCGACCGCCAGATCGACCAGCAGCGAGGTCTTACCGGTCCCGGGGCCACCGAGGACCGGCACCGTCGGCCCGGCCCCGCCGGCGCGTCCCGGGGCGCGCCCGAGCAGCGCGCCCGCCGGCCCGCTCCAGTGCCGCGGCGTGGTCTCCGCCGGGGGCGGTGAGACCAGCTGCAGGCGCGTGTCCGGCCGCACCGGCCCCGCATCCCGCGGGTCTGTCTGCGCCATGGCCGCACCTCCTTGTCACCGGTTCCGATCTCCGCCCGTCCCGGGGCCCATCACAGCACGCGCATCCGACACCGCCGCGGAGGGCGGGGCGACTCTGCGAAGATCACCACCATGCCACCGCTGCACCTGCATCGCTTCGGGCCGAACGGCGCCGCCCCTCAGGTCCTGGCCGTCCACGGGCTGACCGGACACGGACTGCGCTGGGCGCCGACGGCCCACGCCCTGGGACCGGTCGGGGTGCTCGCCCCCGATCTGCGCGGGCACGGCCGTTCACCCTGGACCCCGCCGTGGTCGATCGAAGCGCATGTGGCGGACCTGTCCGCAGTGCTCGACCTGTTCCCCGATGTCCGTCCGGTACTGGTCGGACACTCCTTCGGCGGCAACCTGGTCACCCACCTGGCCCACGGGCTCGGTGACCGGGTGCGGGCTCTGGTGCTGGTCGATCCGGCGCTCGGGCTCGATCCGGAGTTCGCGTTGCAGGTGGCCACCGCCTACGCCGAGTCCCCGCACTATCCGGACAGGGAGGAGGCGCGGGCGGACAAACTGCACGGCGGGTGGGCCGATGTGCCGGCCGCCCGGCTCGACGCCGACGTCGACGAGCACCTGGTCGACCTGCCCGGCGGCCGCTACGGCTGGCGGGTGGCGGTGCCGGCGGCCGTGGCCGCCTGGGGCGAGATGGCCCGGCCCGCTCCCCTGCCGCCGGCGGGCCTGCCCACCACGGTGCTGCGTGCCGGCCGGGTGCACCCGCCGTTCACCACCGATGCGCATCTGGAGCGGATGGCGGATCTGCTGGGGCCGGCGCTCAAGGTGCGCACCGTCGACGCCGAGCACATGCTCACCCAGTCCCATCCGGAGTCGATCGCCGCCGAAATCGCGGCGCTGCTCACACGGAGCGGGCGATGAAGACCACCGACGCCCAGGTCGAGCACGTCCGGGCGCTGATCTCGTCGGTCCCGCCGGGCAGGGTGACCACCTACGGCGCGGTCGCCGAGGCGGCCGGGCTGTCCACCCCGCGCACGGTCGCCTGGATCCTGCGGGTCGACGGCGCGGATCTGCCGTGGTTCCGTGTCATCCGCGCCGACGGTCGGCCCGCCCCGCAGGTGCGTGAGCGGCAGTTGGCCCACCTGCGTGACGAGGGGGTGCCGATCGTCGACGACCGGGTGCAGATGCGCCGGGCCCGGCACGTGTTCGACGACCCCGCACCGCCCGCCTGACCGCGGTATCAGCCGCGGCGGAGGCGAAGACTCACCAGAGGTCTTCGAGCATCCGAGGCTTGGTCGCCTGATACGAGCCCGCGGTCATCACGGCCATCGCCACCAGCAGCAGCACGAACGGCCACGCCCAGCCTCCGGTCGCATCGCGCAGCACCCCGAACAGCAGGGGGCCTGCGCATGCGGCGGTGTAGCCGACCCCCTGGGTGAATCCGGACAGCTGCGCCGAGCCCTGATGGGTGCGGGTGCGCAGGTTGATCAGCGTCAGCGCGATCGGGAAGGTGCTCGGTCCCAGTCCGACGAACACCACCCACACCCAGGTGGCGGTCATCGGCGCGAAGTACAGGCCGGCGAAGCCGATCAGGTAGGCGGCCACGCACACCAGAACCACGGGGAAGGGGTTGGGCACCCGGGCGCACAGGCTCGGCGCGCCGAGTGCGGAGATGAAGCCCATCGCCGAGAACAGCGCCACCATCGACCCGCCCAGGCCGGCCGAGCCGCCGGCGTCGGTGAGGATGCGCGGCAGCCAGGTGAAGATCGAGTAGGTGATCAGCGAGGTCATCCCGAACATCCCGGCCATGCCCCAGGCCAGCGAGGTGCGCATCAACGGGCCGCCGGTGTCCTCGGCGACCGGCGCGGGAATCGCAGGCGCGTCGGCGTCGGCGTCCGCATCGATGCCGGCATCGGCGTCGTCACCGGTGACCGGGGCGGCGACCTGCGCCGTCGCAGGGGCCGGGGCGACGGTGCGGGAGTCCTCGCGCCGGTGCGACCACCACAGCCCGAGGGCCGGCAGCAGCGCCGCCAGCGCCACCAGCGCCCACATGCCCAGCGAGATCCGCCACCCGGCCGCCTCGGCGACCGGCACCGCGACCAGCGGCGGGATCGCCGTGCCCAGCTGCACCCCGGTGATGTACATCGCGCTCAGCAGCGCGACCCGGTCGGAGAAGTACCGCTTGACCAGCGGCGGGATGACGACGTTGCCGATACCCATCCCGCCGAGCGCGACCGCGGAGAACAGCAGCAGCAGGCCGGTGTCGGAGACCAGGGAGCGGGCGATCAGCCCGGCGGCCGACAGCAGCATCGCCCACACCGCGACCGCCTCGAGGTCCAGCCGCCGGATCATCCACGGGGTGGCCAGACCGAAGAGCGCGAACAGGGCGGTGGGCAGCATGCCGAACACCCCGGCGACGACCGAACCGAAGCCGACCTCGTCACCGAGCTCTTCGAGCAGCGGGGTGATCGAGGTGACCGCGGTGCGCAGCACCAGGGCGGAGATCACGATCGTGGCGAACGCCAGGACGCGGCCGTCGAGCAGGCCCCGTCGACCGGACGTGGGAGCGAGGGTTGCCGTCATTGGGCCTATCATAGGATGATTCGCTCGGCGGGGCCGCATCGGGTGGCCACCGTCTCATCGACCACGCGGAGGAGGGAATCGACGATGGTGCGCCCGATCCGGAGGACCGACCTGGTCAGCCAGGTCATCGACGTGCTGCACGGACAGATCGACTCCGGCGCCTGGCCGGTGGGCGCGAAGATCCCGACCGAGCCGGAACTGGCCAAGATGACCGGCACGGGCCGCAACACCGTCCGCGAGGCCGTGCAGACGCTCGTGCACGCCGGGATGCTCGACCGCCGGCAGGGTGCGGGCACCTTCGTCATCGCGGACACCGCCACCGACGATTCGATGCGTGCCCGCTTCGGCTCCGCACGCGACCGGGATCTGCTCGAGCTGCGCGGGGCGCTGGAGGTCACCGCCGCCGCGCTCGCCGCCCGGCGCCGCTCCCCCGGCCAGCTCGCCCGCATGCGCGGTCTGCTCGCCGAGGTCGCCCGACATCGCCGCGCCGACGACCCGGACCGGGCTGCCGAGGCCGATGCGGTGCTGCACGAGACGATCGTCGAGGCCACCGACAACGCACTGTTCGCCGAGATGTACCGGACCCTGGCCCCGCGGCTGCGCGCCGACATCACCGCCGAGTCGCGCCGGACCGGGCACGTCCACGACGAAGCCCACGTCCACCTGGTCGACGCGATCGAACGCGGCGACCAGCAGGCCGCGGAACAGTGCGCCCGCGCCCTGGTCGAACGTCGCCTGGACGATCTGGGCTGACATCCCGGCCCCTCGTGCGGGCTCCTCGTAGCGGCCCCTCCTCCGCAGGTCCCGGCGCATCTGACCGCATTCGCGCCCCGATGCCCGACCCCGGTGTTAGCGTGACGCGGCGCACATCAACGGACGTATCTGGGGGGATCACCGTGCCATCGACCAGTCGTGTCGCCGAACCGATCACACCGCCGTGGCTCACCGCCGCCGCACCTGCCGCGGAGCCCGCGGCCGAGGCGCCGCCGCTGCCCTCGGCAGGAGCCGCCGCCCCACCACCGACCGGTCCGGCACGGACCTCGCCGACCGGTCCGCCGACCCCGCTGAGCCCGGCAAGCCCGGATCCGGCGGCGCCGGTCGACGCCGTGGAACCGATCGATCCGCCCGCCGTGCCGGAGCGGGTGCCCACCGCGCCGCTCATACCGGCCCCGTCGGGTCCGCGTGACGGGCTCGCCGTGCATCGTCCCGTGCGCCGGGTGCCCGAGCGCGGCTGGCGCCGCTGGGCGCACACGGTCAGCGCGGGACTGTGGAACCCGGGTGAGTCCGCGGCCGCCCAGGCCCACCGCGCGCTGCTCGAGCGGGTGGACCGGCCGGTACGCGGGGATTTCAAGATCGCGCTGCTGTCGCTCAAGGGCGGGGTCGGCAAGACCACCACCACGGTGGGGCTCGGTTCGACCTTCGCCTCCCTGCGCGGCGATCGGGTGATCGCGGTCGATGCGAATCCTGATCTGGGCACGCTCGCCCAGCGGGTGCCCCGGCAGACCTCCTCGACCGCACGCGATCTGCTCGCCGATGAGGCCATCGACCGCTACTGCGACGTCCGCGCACACACCTCGCAGGCGCCCAGCCGGCTCGAGGTGCTGGCCTCCGAGGCCGATCCGGCGGTGTCCGAGGCCTTCGACGAGCACGACTACCGGGCCGTGCTCGGGCTGCTGGGCCGCTACTACAACATCGTGCTCACCGACTGCGGGACCGGACTGATGCATTCGGCGATGGCCGGAACGCTCGCCACCGCCGACGCCCTGGTGCTGGTGACCTCCCCGGCCCTGGACGGGGTGCGGTCGGTGCTGGCCACCGTCGACTGGCTCGAACACCACGGCTACGCCGCCCTCGCGGCGCGGTCGGTGGTGGTGGTCAACGGGGTGCGCGGCCGCGGGGACGGGGTCGCGCCCGAGCGGCTGCGCGAGGTGCTCGGCCCGCGGTGCCGGGCGGTGCACACCGTGCCCTATGACCGGCACCTGGGCGAGGGCGCCGAGGTCGATCTGGATCTGCTGCGCGGGCGCACCCGGCAGGCCTACCTCGAGCTCGCCGCCACCGTGGCCGAGGAGTTCGCCGCCGGCGCGCTCACAGCGACAGACGGATGAGGTCGGCCGCCTTGGCCAGTCCCGGGTAGACCACCGGGGTGGTGCGCGGATGCAGGGCGTGCACGGTCAGCCGGAACAGAAGGGCGCGCAGCAGCATCTGCGGCCACTCGGGCAGCACCGACCAGCGTTCGACCAGACCACTGTCGGCCCCGCCCCACGCCAGCGCGTCGACCACCACCACCCCGGCCGCCCACGGCGCGGGACGGTAGTAGGGCACCAGGTCTAAAAGGCCGGGGGCGGCGGCGCCGTCGAACAGCACGGTGCCGAACAGGTCGCCGTGCACCAGCTGGGCGGGCACGGTGACCGGCTTGCGCAGGGTGGCCAGCCGTTCGATCAGCGCCAGCTGTTCGGCGCGCTCGGACTCGATCTCGGCGGTCATGCCGAGCCGGCGCGCCTGGGCGAGCGGATCGTCGTCCCAGGCCGCCTGGTCGGCGACGGTGAACACGTCCACGTCCGAGAACGGGGGCACCACCGGCTGGGACAGAAAGCGGGGCCGGTCGAGTTCGGCGGTGGCCGCGTGCAGCCGCACCGACAGCGAGACGATCTCGTCGTATCGCGGCTCCGGGCGCCCTGCCAGGAAGCCGTCGCCGCGCCAGCCCGAGACCACGTAGCGGCCGTCGGAGGCGCGCACGGGGCGGGCCACCTGCATCCCGTCGACCTCGAGGGTCTCGCGCACCCGCCCGGACCAGGCGGCACGCGCGTGATCGCCGACGGGGCTGAGCACCACGTCCCCGTAGCGCCAACCACCGTCCCAGATCCCGTCGAGCTCGGTGCCGGCCAGCTCACTCAGGCCGAAGGTCGCGCGGACATGGGAGGGAGGGGCGATGGTCTTCACGACCCCGAACATACCTGCGCGATGGTCAGTATCGCGGCATGGCCGGATCGATCCGGCGTGCCCACTCGTCGATGCCGCCGGTGAGGTCGCGGGCGCCGGTGAAACCGATCTCACGCAGGCGCGTGGTGGCGAAGGCGGACCGGATCCCGGTCTTGCACAGCACCACGATCTCGGTGTCGGCGGGCACCCCGATGCGGGTGGCGACCGCGTCCGCGCCCCGGCCGATCAGCGCCAGCAACTCGCCCGTGGGCACGTGCACCGCGCCGGTGAGTGCGGCGATGGCCACCTCGTCGTCCTCGCGCACGTCCAGCACGGTGGGCGCGTCCGGCCCGCCGCGCAGCGCGGCCAGCTGATCGACCGTGATGCGCTCGTCGGCGGCCGGCTCGGGTCGCTCGGGGCCGTCGATCAGTGCGCGCACCCCGTCGAGGTCGGTGATCGGGGCCGCGGCCGGATCCTTGCGCACGGTCAACGTGCGCTGGCTCATCGTCAGCGCGTCGTAACACAGCAGCCGGCCCAGCAGCGGTTCGCCGATCCCGCAGATCAGCTTCACCGCCTCGGTGGCCATGAGCGATCCGACCGTCCCGCACAGCGCCCCGAGCACCCCTGCCTCGGAGCAGGACGGGACCGTACCGGGCTCCGGCGGGGTCGGATACAGGTCCCGGTAGCCCACCGCCCGCCCGGCCGGCGCGTGTTCCCAGAACACCGACACCTGGCCTTCGAAGCGCAGGATCGAACCCCACACATAGGGGCGCCGGGCGAGCGCTGCGGCGTCGTTGACCAGGTAGCGGGTGGCGAAGTTGTCGGTGCCGTCGATGATCAGGTCGTACTGGGCGAACAGCTCGACCGCGTTGTCCGGATCCAGCAGTGCGATGTGGCGGCGGATCTCGACGTCCGGGTCGATCGCGGCCATCTTCTCCGCGGCGCTGTCGACCTTTCGCCGGCCGACGTCGGCGGCGGTGTGGATGACCTGCCGGTGCAGGTTGGAGGTCTCGACGTGGTCGGGGTCGATGATCCCGATCGTGCCCACCCCGGCGGCGGTGAGATAGAGCAGCACCGGCGAGCCGAGCCCGCCCGCCCCGATCACCAGGACCTTCGATGCGAGCAGGCGGCGCTGACCGATCGTGCCGATCTCCGGCAGGATCGTGTGCCGGTGGAAGCGGGCCCGGCGCTGCGGGGACGGCTCGGGGCCGGGTTCGACCAGGGGCGGAAGCGGTGCGGTGTCCATCACCCGCGAGGATACGGCCACGGGTTGGGGTTGCACTTGTCGTCGTCGTCGGGCACCACGCCCTCGGGATCGAGCTTGGCGATCGCATGGTTGCTGGTGCCGAAGGTCTGCTGCATCATCACCGGCGCCAGCCCGCCGTCGGACTCGCACGACTGATGGTCGGCGTAGCCGATCGCGTGCCCGACCTCGTGGTTGATCATGTACTGGCGGTAGGCGCCGATATCGCCCTGGAAGTCGACCGCCCCGCGCACCCAGCGCGGCTCGTTGAGCACCACCCGGCCGGCGTCGGCGTTGAAGCAGGAGGTCTCGACCTCGATCTGGTAGCCGCAGATCTCGCGCACGGTCGCCTCGGAGGTCAGGCTGACGCGGAAATCCGCATCGGGGCCGTCGACGCGCTCGAAGGCGAAGCGCTCGTCGTTGATCCAGCTCTTCGGGTTCGCCAGTGTCGCATCGATCATCCGGCCGAAGGCCTCGTCCCCGCCGTAGGCGGTGGTGTCCACACCCTCTTCGATGTCCACGGAGTAGGTGTAGAAGAACTCGTCGCCGGTACCGATCTTGTCGGTGGTGCCGGGCACCGTGCGGAACTCGCCGGTGCCCTCCTTGGTGAAGGCCCCGCCGGCGGGCAGCGCGATCGAGGCGATCGACGAGTCGAAGGTGCCGTCGCCCTCCGGGGCGCCGACGATGCCGGTGACCCACGACGACCGCTCGCCCAGGCTCGGCTCGTCCTCGGACCCGGTGGCGCCCGCAGGGGTGACGGCGTCGACGATCACCCAGATGGTCAGCGCCAGCAGCACCGGGATCGCGTAGGCGCGCCAGCCGTAGGCGGCGACGAAGTCGCCCAGCTTGGAGCGCCGGCGCACATCGCGGCGCGGGGTGCGCGGACCGCGCGGGCGGTCCGCGGCGCGGACCGGATCCCAGTGGGCGCGCAACGGTTGGTTCCAGGACGGGAAGGCGAAATCTTCGTCGCCTGCAGGCATGACGGCGCCCGGTTCGTCCGCGGGCCCGCGGGCGAGATCATGGTCACGGTCCTGGTTCACACCCATAAGGTTCTCATATCGGGTGGTCCCGCCCGGCAGGACCACCGTGAGCGGCGACGTCGTGCGCGGCTTGTACGCTTACCCCAGCCTCGTCGGCGCGCCCACCGGCGCTCCGCTCTGCGGCCGATCTCCGGGCGTTTTTCGATTCGCCGTCCCGGGAGACCCCCGTCCGGTGCGAACAGGAGGATCATGACCGACCAGCCCGCGACCCGCCCACGCCGCAGTGTGCGGATGCCGCGCAGCGAACGACGGCTGCAACTGATGTCGGCCGCCAGCGACGTGTTCGTCGCGGCCGGCTACCACGCTGCGGGCATGGACGAGATCGCCGAGCGCGCCGATGTCAGCAAGCCGGTGCTCTACCAGCACTTCCCGAGCAAGCTCGATCTGTACATGGCGGTGCTCGACCGGCACATCGAGCAGATGGTCGTCGGCGTGCAGCAGGCGCTGCGCTCGACCACCGACAACCGCACGCGTGTGCAGGCCGCGGTGCAGGCCTTCTTCGAGTTCGTCGACAACGACACCCAGGGCTACCGGTTGGTGTTCGAATCGGATCTGCTCGGCGACCCGCAGGTCCAGCAGCGCGTCGACGCCGGGGTCGAGACCTGCGTGGACGCGGTCTTCGACGTGGTCAGTCAGGATTCGGGGCTCGAGCACTACCACGCCCGCATGCTCGCGGTCGGGGTGGTCGGCAACGCTCAGGTCAGTGCCCGCTACTGGCTGGAGGCCGATCGGCCGATGAGCCGCGAGGAGGCGGTGGAGATCACCGCGCAGCTGGCGTGGGGCGGTCTGAGCCAGGTGCCCCTGCAGCAGGGGCAGCGGGCGGACTGACCGCGCCGCCGCCCCCGCCGGGCGATGGGTCCTACTTCAGAAAGCCGACCGGACGCGCGGTGCCGGCACCGATCTCCACGTAGCCGATCCGGCCGGTGGGCACCACGTAGCGTCGCCCCTTGTCGTCCTCGAGCGTCAGCACGCCGGCCGGGTCGGCCAGGGCCGCGGTGACCTGCTCCTGCACCTGCTCCGGAGTCTGGTCGCTGGCGATCACCAGTTCCCGGTTGGACTCGGCGATCCCGATCTTGACCTCCACGGTCGAACCTCCATCAGTCAGTGGCTTGCATTGGGCTGCTCCCTGCCGGAAACACTATCCGAGGCCCAGAGATTCCATCCGCTCCGTGTGCCGGGCCTGCAGCCGGTCGATCAGCACCCCCAGGCCGCTGACGTCACCGGTCGCCGCCAGGACCAGTTCGGCCAGCCCGTCGCGCTGGGCGGCCACGTGCTGGGCCTGGGTGACCGCCTCACCGAGCAGGCGCCGGCCCCACAGCGACAGCCGCGCGGCCAGCGGGTCCGCCCCGGCCAGCGCCCCGCGCACCTCGCCGACGACGAACTCGGACATGCCGGTGTCCTCCAGTGCCCGGCGCACCACCTCGCGCACGTCCGCAGGCAGCGCGGCCGCGATCTCCCGGTGGAAGTCCGCCGCCAACCCGTCGCCGAGATAGGCCTTGACCAGAGCCTCGAGCCAACCGGCCGGGGCGGTGGAGGCGTGGTAGCCGTCGAGGATCTCGGCGAACGGCGCCATCGCCGTCTCGGGATCGGCGCCGCGTTCGCGCAGTGCGCCGCACAGCAGTTCGAAGTGGTCGAAGTCCGCGGCCGCCAGGCGCGCGATGGCCACTCTGCCGGCCAGATCCGGGGCGAAGGCGGCGTCCTCGGCCAGGCGGTAGAAGGCGGTCAGCTGCCCGTGGGCCAGCAGCCCGTACAGCTCGTCGATCCCCGGGTGATCGCCCGGCAGGGTGGTAGCAGTGGTCCGGCTCATGGTCTGTGACATTAGTCCGCCCCGCGCCCGCCGGACAGACCGGCTAGACTGAGGGGAAGGCCTCGACGCCTTGTCGATGCCGCACCGGTCCGTCACCTGACGGCCGGCACGTATCTGTGCGCGTACCAGTGTGCTCGCGCCCGTCGCGTGACGCCGCCGCCCCCACGGGCCGGTGTGCGCACCGACGAGCGTCTGCAGCGGGCGAGTGTTCCGCCGTCGGCCGCGCCGGGTCCGTCGAGATCGAGGCGCATCCCGCCCCGGTTCCGGACCCCGGCCGAGCGGAGTGCCCCGTGTCCCGGTCGCGCGTGAGAGACCGCACCGAAAGGTCAGACCCCTGAGCGACAGCACCACATCCTCCACCACCGTCACCCCCGCGCCGGACGTCGCGGCGACCGTCTCCGCGGACGCGGTCACCCCCACGTTCGGCGAACTCGGCGTGCGCGACGAGATCGTCCGCGGCCTCGCCGACGTCGGCATCGAACGCACCTTCGCCATCCAGGAGCTCACCCTGCCCCTGGCGCTGGCCGGCGACGATCTGATCGGCCAGGCCCGCACCGGCATGGGCAAGACCTTCGGGTTCGGCGTGCCGCTGCTGCACCGCATCGCCGACGAGAACGCCGCGCTGCCGCTGGACGGCACCCCGCGCGCGCTGGTGATCGTGCCCACCCGCGAACTGTGCGTCCAGGTCACCGAGGACCTGGTCGACGCCGCCAAGCACCTGCCGGTCACCGTAACCAGCATCTACGGCGGGCGCCCCTACGAGGGCCAGATCGAGGCCCTGCAGAAGGGCGTCGACGTGGTCGTGGGCACCCCCGGGCGCCTGCTGGACCTGGCCAACCAGGGCCACCTGGTGCTCGGCAAGGTCGGCGTGCTCGTGCTCGACGAGGCCGACGAGATGCTCGACCTGGGTTTCCTGCCCGACATCGAACGCATCTTGACGATGGTCCCCGACGCACGCCAGACGATGCTGTTCTCGGCCACCATGCCGGGCCCGATCATCACCCTGGCCCGCACCTTCCTGACCAAGCCCACCCACATCCGGGCCGAGGAGGCCGACGCCGCGGCGGTGCACGAGCGCACCACCCAGCACGTCTACCGCGCACACGCCATGGACAAGGTCGAGATGCTTTCGCGCATCCTGCAGGCCCGCGAGCGCGGCGCGACGATGGTGTTCACCCGCACCAAGCGCACCGCGCAGAAGGTCGCCGACGAACTGGCCGAGCGCGGTTTCAAGGTCGGCGCCGTGCACGGCGACCTGAACCAGGTCCAGCGTGAGAAGGCGCTGACCGGCTTCCGGGAGGGCACCGTCGACGTGCTGGTGGCCACCGATGTGGCCGCCCGCGGCATCGACATCGACGACGTCACCCACGTGATCAACTACCAGTGCCCGGAGGACGAGAAGACCTACGTCCACCGCATCGGCCGCACCGGCCGAGCGGGGCGCACCGGTATCGCGGTGACCTTCGTGGACTGGGACGACCTGCCCCGCTGGGAGCTGATCGACAAGGCGCTCGGCCTGGACTTCGGCGAACCGGCCGAGACCTACTCCACCTCGGCGCACCTGTTCACCGACCTGGACATCCCCGAGGACGCCACCGGCCGCATCGGCCGGCCGCGCAGAGATCGACCCAAGCGCACCGAGCCGCGGGCCGCCCGCCGGAACGCAGGCGCCGGGCGTGACGGCTCCGGACCGCGTCGCCGCCGCACCCGCGGCGGTTCCGGCGGCCAGTCCGGTGGCCGGTCGGGCGGCGATGACCGTCAGCCCGCCGCGGCCTCCGCAGACGGCGAGTCCGGCGCGCCCCGTCGTCGGCGCCGCCGGCGTCGCAGCGGTGGCGGCGGAGGCGGCCAGTCGGGCGGTCAGTCCGGCGGCTCCGCCCAGGCCTGAGCGGAGCCTGTAGCCGATGGTCCGGCCCGAGCGCCGCACCCGCGGTGACCTGATCGCCGTCGCGGTGATCACCGCGGCGGTGCTCGGGCTGGCCGCATTGATCTGGTGGTCCGCGCCCGAACGCGCCACCGTCTCCGACCCGCTGCGCGGTGACAGCCCGCCCCCGCCGGCGGCGGCCGTGGCCGTGCCCGAGACGGCCGAACAGGCCTGGCGGGTGCCGAGCACCGTGCCCGGCACCCCGCTGATCGCCGCCGACGCGGTCGTCACCGCCGACGGCGGCACCGTCACCGCGCGGGATCCGCACACCGGCGACCGGCTGTGGTCCTACGCCCGCCCCGACGAGCTGTGCGCGGTCGCCGCTCAGTGGGATCGGGTGGTCGCGGTCTACCGCACCGGGTCCGGCTGCAGCGAGGTGACCGCATTGGATGCGCGCACCGGGGTGCGCGCCGAACAGCGCTCCGGCCCGGTGGACGATCGGATCTCCCTGCTCTCGGCCGGCCCGCACATGTTCGTCATCGGCGCCGATCGGGCCGAGGTGTGGCGCTCGGACCTGGTGCGCACCCTGGAGTACGGGCGGGTGGACGCCCCCGCTCAGCCGCACCGTCAGCCGCGCACCGGCTGCACCTTCGTCTCCGCCGGCGCCGCCGCCTTGCAGTTGGCGGTGCTCGAACGCTGCCCCGACGACGACGGGGAACGGCTGACCACCCTGGTCCCCGACCCCGAGGACTCCACCGAACCGGAGGTCAACGGTTCCCTCGCACTGACCGTCGACCAGGTGCCCGTCCGCGGCGGCCGGATCGTGGCCGTGACCGACGACCGGGTGGCCCTGGCCGTCGACACCCCCGCACCACGCCTGGCGGTGCTCGATCCCCAGGGCGCGCAGCTGGCCGACCATCCGTTGCCCGGCCCGGTCGCCGACGACACCGGCCGGGCCGTCACGGCCGGACCGGTGCTGCTGTGGTGGACCGGGACCGAGACCGTCGCCCTGGACCCCGACGAGCTGTCGGTGCGCTGGACCGTCCCCGACACCGCGGGTCCGGGCACCGCCTATGCCGATCGCATCCTGATCCCGGTCGACGGCGGCTGGGCGGACACCGACCCGGAGACCGGCGAGATCGAGCGCATCGTCGCCACCGACCGGACGGGCGGCCCGACCGGCCCGGTGGAGCTCACCGCGCTGGGCGCACTGATCCTCGACACCGCCGGCGGCGAGGTCACCGCCTATCTGCCCGGTGCGGGTCAGCCGTAGATCTGCTCGACCGACAGGGTGCGCAGCGCGGCCCCGTCGTACCAGTGGCCGAGCAGGTTCTCGGCGAGTTCCCTATAGGCGGCCGACCCCTTGTTCTTCCGGCCCGACAGCACCGACGAGCCGGAGGCCGAGGCCTCGGCGAAGCGGACGGTGCGCGGGATCGGCGGGTCGAGCACCGGCAGCCCGTAGCGGTCGGTGATGTCGGCGAGCACATCGCGCGAGTGCGTGGTGCGCGCGTCGTAGAGGGTGGGCAGCACCCCGAGCATGGTCAGCTGCGGGTTGGTGATCGCCTGCACCTCGGTGACGGTGCGCAGCAGTTGGCCGACGCCCCGGTGTGCGAGCGTCTCGCACTGCAGCGGCACGATCACCTCGTCCGCCGCGGTGAGCCCGTTGAGTGTGAGCACCCCGAGGGAGGGCGGACAGTCGATCAGGATCACGTCGAAGCGCTCGGCCACCGGTTCCAGGGCACGGCGCAGCGCGTGCTCGCGGCCGGGCCGCATCAGCAGCAGCGCCTCGGCGCCGGCCAGGTCGATCGTCGCCGGGACGAGCGACATGCCCTCGGAGGTCTCGAGCAGCACCTCCTCGACCCCGGTGTCGCCGACGAGCACCTCGTGCACCGAGGACTCCAGCGACTCGGGGTCGTGTCCGAGCGAGAACGTCAGGCTCCCCTGCGGGTCCATGTCGACCACCAGCACCGCACGCCCCCGCGCGGCCAATGCCGCCCCCAGGGAGGCGACGGTGGTGGTCTTGGCCACCCCGCCCTTCTGATTCGCTACCGCGAGAGTTCTAGCCACGCCCCACATCCTTACCCATCGGGCCGCTGGAGGCCAGGGTGTCCGGGTATCGGACGATGGTCGGCATGACCGTCTCCCCCCGCTTCGGGCCGTGCGAAGACCCCGGCGCCGGTGCGCATCCGCCGGGCCGTCCCCGCGGACGTGCCGGTGCTCGTCGAGCTGATCGGCGACCTGGCCGAATACGAACACTCCGCCCATCTGTGCACCGTGACCGCGGCCCAGCTGCACACCGCGCTGTTCGGTCCCGGCCCGGCCGTGTTCGGTCACGTCGCCGAGATACCGGCCGGCCACGAGACCGGCGGGGCCGTGATCGGCATGGCGCTGTGGTACTTGAGTTTCAGCACCTGGGACGGGGTGCACGGGATCCATCTGGAGGACCTGTACGTCCGGCCCGACCATCGCGGCCGCGGCGCCGGCCGCGCCCTGCTGGCGACCCTGGCCGGGGTCTGCACCGCGCGCGGCTACACCCGCCTGGAGTGGGAGGTCATCGACTGGAACGCCCCGTCGCTGGCGTTCTACCGCGGGCTGGGCGCCAGCGCGCGCACCGACTGGATCCCGCACCGGCTGGCCGGCCGGCCGCTGGCCACGCTGGCCGCCGAGGCGCCCGCCGGCGGCTGAGCCGGACCCGGGGCCCGGCGGTTGTCGCACCGCGACGCGGTCTACAGGTGCCGGGAGCTGAACCAGGCGGTCGAGCGCGGGACGAGCAGGCAGGCCAGGGTCGGCAGCACCAGCGCCATCAGCGCCATGCCCCACACCGGCTGGTCCGAGGCGCCGAACAGCGACCACACCACCGGGATCAGCAGCAGCTGGAGCAGCACACCGATGCCCTGCCCCCATTTGCGGCCCAGCAGCATGAACACCCCGGCGATCGCCACGGGGGTGAAGATGAGCAGGAACCACAGGGCGGTGCCGTACAGGTCCAGGCCGACCTCGGTGTGGCCGCGCCCGGCCAGGACCAGGTAGACGATCGCCACGCCGATGCCGATCACCCCCTGCAGGGACATCAGCGCGCCGGCGGCGAGCACGGTGCCCGGAGCACTGGTCGGCACCGGGTCGTCGAGGTCGTCCTCGTCGTAGAGCGGATCGAGATCATCGGCCACGCCCGCCAGACTAGGCCACCGGCGGGCCCGGGCACCCGATAGGGTGACCGATTGTGCGCGCCTTGCTGATCGTCAACCCCAACGCCACCTCCACCACCTCGCAGGGGCGGGATCTGCTCGCCCATGCGCTGGCCAGCAGGCTCCAGCTCGAGGTCGTGCAGACCACCCACCGCGGGCACGCGGCCGAACTGGCGCACCGGGCCGCGCTCGAGCAGATGACGCACGTGATCGTCCACGGCGGCGACGGGACGGTGAACGAGACGGTCAACGGGCTGCTCGGCGCCCCGCGTCCGGAGGCCATGCGCGACCTTCCCCCCGGGCGGACCCCCCTGCTCGGGGTGGTGCCGGGCGGTTCGGCCAACGTCTTCGCCCGCAACCTGGGGATCTCCCCAGATCCGGTGGCCGCGACCAATCAGCTGCTTGAACTGCTCGCCGCCGGCACCACGCGCCGGATCGGGCTGGGCCGCTGCGACAACCGCTGGTTCACCTTCACCGCCGGGCTCGGGGTCGACGCGCTGGTCGTCGAGGCGATGGAGGCGGCCCGCGCGGCCGGACACCCGGCGACCTCGGGGCGCTACCTACGCACCACCGTGCGCACGTTTTTGAAAGACAGGCGCCGCGCCCCGCAGTTGACCGTGCATCTGCCCGGTGCCGAGCCGGTGCCGGAGGTGCACTACGCCTTCGTCTCCAACACCAATCCGTGGACGTATCTCGAGCAGCGTCCCGTCACCACCAATCCCGGCACCTCCTTCGACACCGGGCTGGGGGTGTTCGCGGCCCTGTCGATGGGGTTGCCGACCACGATGCGGCTGGCCCGGCAGCTGCTCGCGCGCTCCGGCGACCCCCGCAGTCCGCGTCTGATCCGCACCGACGACGTGCCGACGGTGCGGATCACCGCCGAGACCCCGGCCGCCTTCCAGATCGACGGCGACTTCCTGGGCCGACGCTCCGAGGTGGTCTTCGCGACCGAGCCGGACATGCTCACCGTCGCCGCTCCGGCCGCCCGCTGACCGGGCGGCCCGGCCGGAAAACGGGAGAAGCCCTTCCGCCGCGGCCCCGACTGGCGTAACGTCTTCCGAGGTTCTGTTGCCGGAGTGATCGGTGCGGACGCCCGGAACCGTGTGCAGGGATGCTGCTCTAGCACGTGATCTAGTGACCTTGCCCACCGGGTGGCCGAAAACCATTGACTTTACCGCAGCACCTGACAACATTGCTCCTCGGGTCAACGTCCGCCGGCAGATCCCGACTGGACGTTCGACAATCAGAAATTTCGTACAAGTTGTGGTGCGGTACCCCGCACCCGTGAAGGAGTTTGGTGATGGACTGGCGCCATCGTGCGGTGTGCCGCGATGAAGATCCGGAACTGTTCTTCCCCGTGGGCACGTCCGGCCCGGCGATCGCTCAGGTCGCCGAGGCGAAGACCGTGTGCGCCCGCTGCCCCGTCGTCAGCGAGTGCCTGGCCTGGGCGCTGGAGTCCGGTCAGGACGCCGGTGTGTGGGGCGGGATGAGCGAGGACGAGCGGCGTGCGCTCAAGCGGCGCAACGCGCGCACCCGCACCCGCAGCACGGTCTAGACACCACACCGCGCTACGCATCTCGATCGGGCCGGACCCCCTCCTATGGCAGGGGATCCGGCCCGATCGCCTTTCGCCCGGCGCCGCTCAGTCGGCGTAACCGGCGCGCAGGCGGCGCTGCGCCCGGATCCGCATCACCAGCATCGTCGCGCCCCCGCCGACGAGCCCGCCGACAACTCCGGCCACGACCACCGTGTCCCCGGGCGCCAGGGCGCCGGCCACCGCGGCGATCATCGACAGCGCACAGCCGACCATGAACGCCGCCATCAGCGCCGTGCGCCGGATGGCGACCCCGCCGTAGGCCAGGGTCGAGGCGTCGACCCCGCGGGCGCTGCAGTAGCGCTGCCATTCCATCGACGGGATCAGCAGGGCGGCGAACAGGGCGATGGTCACCCAGGCGGGGACGAACCAGGCGGCCACCGCCGCCAGCGTCCACAGCACCAGCGTGCCGAGGGTGTAGGCGTAGCCGTAGGCCTGGAGCATCACGGTCCGCTCGCGTTCATCGCCCCAGGCCGCACTGTCCTCGGCCAGCAGCAGCGCCGGCAGTCCGGTCGGTGATGCGCTCATCTTTTCGGCTCCTCGGATAGCGGGAAGAGGTCCTCGACCGCCCCCCCGAGCTCCCGGGCGATGCGCAGCGCCAGGTAGACCGACGGCGCATAGTCTCCGCGCTCGAGCGAGACGATCGTCTGCCGACTCACCCCCACCGCCGCGGCCAGGTCGGCCTGACGCAGCCCGGCCACCGTGCGGGCGACCCGGACCGGGGAGGGGGTGTCGAGCATGCACCGAAGTACAGTCGACTTGCCACCGGATGTCAAGAGGTCTTGACATCAAGGCGGTGTCAGTCGGTGATGCGCGCGATCAGATCGCCGGCCCGGATCGACTGGCCGACCGTGACGGCGATCTCGGCGACGGTCCCCGAGGTCTCGGCCGGTACCGGGATCTCCATCTTCATCGATTCAACGATGACGACGGTGTCTCCTTCGGAGATGGACTGCCCCTGCCGTGCCACCACTTCGAAGACGACGGCGGCCATCTCTGCTCGGATCTCCTCCACGCCCCGCTCCTTGCCTTTCGCGCCGGACCCCGACCCGCCGGCCGGGGTCGCTGTACCACCCATCGAACCACAGGGCCGAGAACATGACAGAATGTCCTGGTGACGGGCGAATACGTCCGCCCGGTGATGAGAAAGGGAGCTCCATGAGCAAGCGGGGCAGGAAGCGGCGGGATCGCCGCAAGAACAAGGCCAACAGCGGGAAGCGGCCGAACGCCGGCAAGTGACCGGTTGACGCCGACGGCGGCCGGAGACCTGTTCGAAGGTCTCCGGCCGCCGCGTCTTCGTCTGTGCCCCTCGTTCCGGGGGCGAGCGATCATTCGCCGCGTTCGTACTCCACGCGGGTGACGGTGCGGCGGATCTCCACCTGCAGTCGTTCGCGCAGACCTGCCGGGGCCGATTCGGGCCCGCACTTGGTGCTCAGCAGCAGCTTGACCTTCTCCTCGACCCCGTAGACGCTCAGGCAGTCCGCGCACGAGTGCATGTGCGCCTCGACCCGGTTCTGGGTCGCCTCATCGCATTCGCCGTCGAGCAGCAGCCACACCTCGGCCAGAAAGGTGGCGCAGCCGCTTTCGGTGATGTCCTTGCTCATCGGGCGCCTCCCGTCTCGGCCGCGGCGACCCGCTCCTCGCTGACCCCGTGCTCGCGGGCGACCTCGGCCAGCAGTCCGCGCAGCTGCTTGCGGCCGCGGTGCAGGCGCGACATCACGGTCCCGATCGGGGTGTCCATGATCTCGGCGATCTCCTTGTAGGGGAACCCCTCGACATCGGCGAGGTACACCGCCATGCGGAAGTCCTCGGGCAGCTGTGCCAACGCGTTCTTGATCGTCTCGTCCGGCATGCCCTCGAGCGCCTCGACCTCCGCGGACTTCAGCCCGGTCGGCGAGTGCTCGGCGGTGGCCGCCAGCTGCCAGTCGGTGATCTCCTCGGTGGGGTACTGCGCGGGCTGACGCTGCCTCTTGCGGTAGCTGTTGATGTAGGTGTTGGTCAGGATGCGATACATCCAGGCCTTGAGGTTGGTGCCCTTGCGGAACGAGCGGAAGGCGGAAAAGGCCTTCAGATAGGTCTCCTGCACCAGATCCTCGGCGTCGGCGGGGTTGCGGGTCATGCGCAGTGCACCGCCGTAGAGCTGATCGAGCAGAGGCATCGCATCGCGTTCGAACCGCGCGGTCAGCTCCGCGTCGGTCTCCTCCACCTCGGCAGCCGGGTCCTGCCCGGGTGCACCGTCCTGGCTCACATCCATCCCTTCGCCGGTCGTCTTCCTCGACCCTACCGGCACGGTCTGACGCAGCACGACGGTCTCCAACGACCCCGTGCGGGACCGCTCCAGGCATCCGGCCATACGGCACCGCTCCTCTCCCGCCCGATACGGGCGTGCGCTTCGACGCCTCATACAACGCACCGGGGGCCCGATTGCTTCCCGCCCCGCGCCGGCGCCGCACGTCCGCCGCGGGCACTACCCTTCAAGAGCATGGGCCGCACCACCCCCGCCGTCACCGTCTGCCGCCGGGCACAGGTGGCGTTCGAGCTGCACTCCTACACCCACGATCCGCGCGCCGACCGGTTCGGTGACGAGGCGGTGGACGCCCTGGCCACGTCGCTGGAGCTGTCGGCCGACCGGTTCTTCAAGACCCTGGTCGTCGACCTTTCCGGACACGGCACGGCGATCGCCGTGGTGCCGGTGCCCGGACGCCTGTCGCTCAAGGCCGCGGCCGCCGCGCTGGGTGCGCGCCGGGCCGCGATGGCCGAGCCGGCGACCGCGCAGCGGGTCACCGGCTACGTCCTGGGCGGGATCTCCCCGCTGGGCACCCGCACCGCAGTGCCGACCGTGATCGACTCCTCGGTGATCGGCGACGATCCGGTGCTGGTCAGCGCGGGCCGTCGCGGCCTGCAGCTTTCGCTCGCCCCGGACGATCTGGTCCGGCTCACTGCGGCGGTGACCGCACCGATCACCGCGGGCTGACCGCGCCCGGTCACCGACCGCCGCGGCGCCGTGGCCGGGGTCGGCGCCGGCTACAGCAGCGGCAGTTGGCCGCCCTCGGTCCGCCCGGAGTCGTCGGTGCCCGGTGAAGCCGGTGAGACGGGCGGGACCGGCACCGGCTCCAGCAGCTGCGGACCGTTGTTGCGCACACTGTTGACCAGTCTCGACACCGGCCGGATCTCGATCTCCTCGGCCGCGGCCACCGGCGGCGGCGCCAGCAGGTCGGGTGCCGGCCCGGCCTGCGGGTCGAGCCAGCGCCCCCAGTCGGCCGGCGCCAGGATCCGCGGCATCCGGTCGTGCACCGCGGCCAGGGCGCCGACCGCGTCCACGGTCAGCACGGTCGCACTGCGCCGCCCGTCGCCGTAGGTCGACCAGATCCCGGCCATCGCCAGGCGTCTGCCGTCGCGCAGGGCCATGTACACCGGGTTCTTCACCGGTCTACCGGTCTTCGGGTCGGGCGCGCCCGGACGCCACTCGTACCAGCCGTCCATCGGCACCAGGCAGCGGCGCCGGCGCACGTCACCGCGGAAGGACGGCTTGTCGGTCACGGTCTCGGCGCGGGCGTTGAACAACACCGGTCCGGCACCGAACTCCTTCGCCCACGGCGGCACCAGTCCCCAGCGGGCCGTGCGCACCCGCGGCCGCTCATCGCCGGGGTCCTCGGCCGCGGTGACGATGAGGATCTCGCTGGTGGGGGCGATGTTGTAGTCCGGGCGCCACGCCTGTCCCGCCTCCGGCAGCAGGGTCTCGTCCACCCCGCCGATCTCGGCGGCCAGCCGGGCCGGATCGATGGTGCTCGCATATCGCCCGCACATGCCCGCCCGCACCTCCCTGCACACAGGGGCCGCAGACAGGTGCGGCCCGTGGGGTCACAGGCTAGGCGATCGGTGCGGCCGCCAGGCTCCGATCCGGTCGCCGCGGCACCGCCGGGAAGCGCTGCTGTTCGCCGCATCCTGGGCCGATGGGCCAAGATGGAGGCGTGAAACTGTGGAGTGCACCGTCTGTCGCCGGCCCCGTCACCGCCCGTGTGCCGCTGCCCGGCTCGAAGTCCATCACCAACCGGGCACTGGTCCTGGCGGCCCTGGCCGACGGCCCGTCGACGATCCGCGGCACGCTGCGCAGCCGCGACACCGACCTGATGATCGACGCGCTGCGCACCCTCGGGGTCTCGGTCGACGGCGACGGCACCGAGGTCCGCATCACCCCCGCCCCGCTGCGCGCCGGTTCGGTCGAGTGCGGTCTGGCCGGCACGGTGATGCGGTTCCTGCCGGCGCTGGCCCCGCTGGCCGACGGACCGGTGCACTTCGACGGCGACCCGCAGGCCCGGGTCCGCCCGGTCGGCCCCGTGCTCGGCGCGCTGCGTGATCTGGGCGTGACGGTCGACGGCGACGCGCTGCCGGTGACCGTGCACGGCACCGGCGCGCTCGACGGCGGCGAGGTGGTCATCGACTCCTCGGGTTCGTCGCAGTTCGTCTCCGCCCTGCTGCTGGTCGGGGCCCGCACCCGGGGCGGGCTGACCGTGCGCCACCGCGGCGCCTCGGTGCCGTCGATGCCGCACGTGGACATGACCGTGGACATGCTCGCCACCGTCGGGGTCATCGTGTCGGTGGCCCACGGGCCCGGCGAGGAGATCTCCTGGACGGTGCCCGAGACGAAGATCGCCGCCCACGACTGGGCGATCGAACCGGACCTGTCGAACGCCACTCCGTTCTTGGCCGCGGCCGCGGTCACCGGCGGCCAGGTCCGCGTGCCGCACTGGCCGGAGCGCACCACCCAGGGCGGGGACGCGATCCGGCAGATCCTCACCGCCATGGGCGCCGAGGCCGAACTGGTCGACGGTGAACTGGTGGTGCGCGGTCCGCAGACCCTGCGCGGGATCGACATCGACCTGTCGGCCACCGGCGAGCTCGCCCCGACCGTCGCCGCGATGGCCGCACTGGCCGAGGGCCGTTCGCATCTGCGCGGCATCGCCCACCTGCGCGGCCACGAGACCGATCGGCTCGCCGCGCTGACCACCGAGATCAACCGGCTCGGCGGACGCGCGGCCGAGACCGAGGACGGCATCGTGATCACCCCGGCCCCGCTGACCGGCGGCCGGTGGGGCTCCTATGCCGACCACCGGATGGCCACGGCCGGCGCGATCATCGGGCTCAAGGTGCCCGGAGTCGAGGTCGAGAACATCGAGACCACCGGCAAGACCATGCCGGACTTCCCGGCGATGTGGGCCGCGATGATCGGGGCCGACTCCTGACCGGGCCGCGGCGGCGCAGCCTCAAGCGCGACTGGGACGAGTCCGACGTCCGGGTCCGCGCCGGACGCAGGGGGTCGCGGCCGCGCACCAAGATCCGCCCCGACCACGACGACGCCCACGAGGCGATGGTGATCTCGAAGGACCGGGGCCGATGGGGGTGCGCGCTCGGCGGCGATCCGGACCGGATCGTGGTGGCCATGCGGGCCCGGGAGCTGCGCCGGACCTCGGTGGAGGTCGGCGACCGGGTGGACGTGGTGGGCGATCTGTCCGGCACCGAGGGCACCCTGGCCCGGATCGTGCGCGTGCACGAGCGCGACTCGGTGCTGCGGCGCACAGCCGACGACACCGACCCCTATGAGCGGGTCGTGGTCGCCAACGCCGAGAAGCTGCTGATCGTGGTCGCCCTGGCCGACCCGCCGCCGCGCACCGGCTTCGTCGAACGCGCCCTGGTGGCCGCCTATGTCGGCGGGGTCGAGCCGGTGCTGTGCCTGACCAAGTCGGACCTGGCCGACCCGGCCCCGTTCGTCGCCGCCTTCGCCGATCTGGACGTGCCGGTGGTCTTGGGCGGGCAGGACGATCCGCTCCCCCCGGTCGCCGAACTGCTCGGCGGCCGGGTCAGCGCGCTGATCGGCCACTCCGGGGTCGGCAAGTCGACCCTGGTCAATCGGCTCGTGCCCGATGCCGACCGGGCCACCGGGGTGGTCTCGGGCGTGGGCAAGGGCCGGCACACCTCCACCCAGTCGGTGGCGCTGCCCCTGCCCGGCGGCGGCTGGGTCATCGACACCCCCGGGGTCCGGTCCTTCGGGCTCGCGCACATCGCCCCGGCCGACGTGCTCGGCGCCTTCTCCGATCTGTCCGAGATCGCCGCCGACTGCCCGCGCGGCTGCACCCACCTGGGTCCGCCGGCCGATCCGGAGTGCGCCTTCGACACCCTCACCGGGCACGGGATGCGCCGCGCCATGGCGGTGCGGTCCCTACTGGCCGCCCTGCACACCAACGACCCCTGGGATCAGCCCGCCGCGGAATGAACCGCAGCCCGGCGCCGGTGGGCGTGCGGACGGCCCCCCTGCCCGGGGCCGCTCGGGGCACAGGCGGATCCACTCCCCCACACACACGGAAAGAAGCGGCGGCCCGGACGAGTGTTCCTCGTCCGGGCCGCCGCTTTCTTTCGCTGACATCCGCGGTGGGGGCCGTGTGCGGGCCCGCCGCCGGGTCGCGCGGTGCGCGTCAGTGCGCGACCGGGCAGCCCCCGCGGTAGTCGAACTCGACCGACTTGATCGCGTGCAGCCAGCCCGAGCGCAGGTGCTCCGGGTCGCCCAGGCGGCACAGGTCCGGCATGACGTCGGCGATGGTGTTGAAGATCAGGTCGATCTCCAGGCGCGCCAGGTGGGTGCCGATGCAGAAGTGCGCGCCGGTGCCGCCGAAGCCCAGGTGCGGGTTCGGGTCACGGGTGATGTCGAACTTCTGCGGGTCGGTGTCGAAGGCCTCCTCGTCGAAGTTGCCCGAGGCATAGAAGATGCCGACGCGGTCGCCCTTCTTGATCTGCACCCCGCCCAGCTCGGTGTCGCGGGTGGCGGTGCGCTGGAAGGCGGTGACCGGGCTGGCCCAGCGGACGATCTCGTCGGCCATGGTGGACGGACGCTCGGCCTTGAACAGCTCCCACTGCTCGGGGTTGTCCATGAAGGCCAGGATGCCGTGGGTGATCGCGTTACGGGTGGTCTCGTTGCCGGCCACCGCGAGCAGGATCACGAAGAAGCCGAACTCCTCCGACGACAGCGCGTGGCCGTCGATGTCGGCCTCGAGCAGCTTGGTCACCAGGTCGTCCTGCGGGTTGACCTTGCGGTCCTCGGCCATCGCGTAGGAGTAGCCAAGGATCTCGGCGGACGCCTGGATCGCCTGGTCGGCGGTGTCCGGGTCGTCGTAGCCCATCATCTGGTTCGACCAGTCGAAGATCTTGCCGCGGTCGTCCTGCGGCACACCGATCAGCTCGGCGATCGCCTGCAGCGGCAGCTCCGAAGCCAGCTGGGTGACGAAGTCCCCGCGCTCGCCCTCGTTGGCGGTGTTGACGATGTGCTCGGCACGCTCGGTCAGCGCGCTGCGCAGCCGGGCGATCGCCCGCGGGGTGAACCCGCGCGAGATGACGCCGCGCAGCTTGGTGTGCTCGGGCGCGTCCTTGTTGAGCAGGATGTGGCGCTGCAGCTCGATGTTCTCGCGCGGCAGGTGGTCGGCGAACCGGATGATCGCCGTGTTCTCCCACGACGAGTAGGTCGCGTCGTCACGGGAGACCTCGCGGATCAGGTCGTGGCTGGTGACCGCCCAGTAGCCGTTGTCGTCGAAGCCGCCGATGCCGGGTTCCTGGTCCACCCACCACACCGGCGCGTTCTTGCGCAGCTCCGCGAACTCGGCGTGCGGGATCCCCTTGACGATGACGTCCGGGTCGGTCGGGTCGAACCCTGCGGGAACATTGGGCTTGGTCACGTCTTCTCACTCCTGCCTGGCGTGCTGACTCGGTCCGTTGGGCGACGACACGGAAAACCCGCACCGCCGTACTGGAACACGTTCTACCGAACATTAGAGCACATGCCACCAAGCTGGGGAAGCCCCTCGGGACTCGACCTTGCCGCGACCACGAACCTGTTCTAGCTTGCAGGAAGGACTTCTGTACCCCTTGGAAAGGATCCCCATGGGCAACCCCGTGATCGTCGAGGCCGGCCGTACCCCCATCGGCAAGCGTGGCGGCTGGCTCTCCGGCCTGCACGCCGCAGAGCTGCTCGGACAGGCACAGGCCGGTCTGATCGAGCGCGCCGGCATCGATGCCGAGCTGGTGCAGCAGGCGGCCGGCGGCGCGGTCACCCAGGTCGGCGCGCAGTCCAACAACATCACCCGCACCGCCTGGCTGCACCAGGGCCTGCCCTGGCAGACCGGCGCGCAGACCGTGGACTGCCAGTGCGGGTCCTCCCAGCAGGCCAACCACCTGATCGCCGGGCTGATCTCCACCGGCGCGATCGACACCGGCGTGGCGTGCGGCGTGGAGATGATGAGCCAGGTGCCCCTCGGCGCCAACGTCGTCGGCGACCACGCCGGCCCGCGGCGCCCGGCCGACTGGTCGGTGGACATGCCGGACCAGTTCGGCGCGGCCGAGCGCATCGCCGACCGGCGCGGGATCACCCGTGAGGACCTCGACGCGCTCGGCGTGCGTTCGCAGAACCTGGCCAAGCAGGCCTGGGACGAGGGCCGGTTCGACCGCGAGATCATCCCGGTCACCGCACCGGTGCTCGACGCCGACCGCAACCCCACCGGCGAGACCGCCACGATCACCCGCGACCAGGGGCTGCGCGACACCACCCTGGAGGGCCTGGCCAAGCTCAACCCGGTCATGGAGGGCGCCCGCCACACCGCCGGCAGCTCCTCGCAGATCTCCGACGGCGCCTCGGCGGTGCTGTGGATGGACGAGGAGCGCGCCAAGGCCGAGGGGCTGCGTCCGCGCGCCCGCATCGTGGCCCAGGCCCTGGTCGGCGGCGAACCGTACTACCACCTCGACGGGCCGGTGCAGGCCACCCAGCGGCTGCTGGACCTGTCCGGGATGTCGATGTCGGACATGGACCTGTTCGAGGTCAACGAGGCCTTCGGCGCGGTGCTGCTGTCCTGGGCGCAGGTGCACGAGCCGGACATGGACAAGGTCAACGTCAACGGCGGCGCGATCGCCATCGGCCACCCCGTGGGTGCGACCGGCGCGCGACTGATCACCACGGCCCTGCACGAGCTCGAGCGCACCGACGGCCAGTTCGCGCTGATCACGATGTGCGCCGGCGGGGCTCTGGCCACCGGTACCATCATCGAACGACTGTGATCTGACACACCGGACCGGCGAGTTTGAGGAGCGAAAGACGATGACCACCGCAGAACCGACACTGGACCGCCGCGAACTGCTCGAGAGCATGGTGCGCGCCCTGGGTCGTCGTCACGAGGTGCTCGACGCGATCATCAAGGCCAACGACCGGGACGGGGCCCAGGCCGCCGTCCAGCAGCTGTTGGAGATCCCCGCCGACCACGTCGAGGCCGTCCTGGCGCTGCCGCTGTGGCGGCTCAACCAGGAGGACCTGCGCGGGATCCAGAAGGAGCTCGAGGACGTCAACAGCGCCCTGGACTGGATCGCCCCGGCCGAGAAGGAGGTGCGGCTGCGCCCCTTCACGGACTCGGACACCGACCGCGGGCTCTACCGCGACCGGGCCACCGAGCCGCGCGCAGACGGGTCGACCCTGCACGCGGCCGACGAGGTCGATGCGGCGATCGTCGCCGGCCTGGCGCGTATCGCCGACGAGTCCGCGGCCTGGTTCGTCGCCGAGGATCCGGCGTCCGAGGACGGCCGGGCCGTCGGCCTGGTGGTCGGCGAGCTGGTGAACGGTGAGGTCGAGGTGCGCCTGTGGGTGTGCCGGGACTGCCGCTCACAGGGCTTCGGCACCTCGGCGCTCAAGCAGGTCCGCCGCGAGCTGGCGGCCTTCTTCCCGGGTGTGAACCTGGTGGTGCGCACCCCGATCGGCACTCCGAAGTAGCCCGGGCACGACAGTCGGCGGAGGGGCCGGTGGACCGAAGACAGACGGTCCGCCGGCCCCTCTTCCCGTCGACGGGGGTGCCCACCCCCGCCCCGGCCCGGGGCAGAGACGACGGCGGCCGCCGACCCCCTGCGTGTGGGGATCGGCGGCCGCCGTGCTGTTCTCGCGCGCCGTCCGCTGCGCCCGGATCAGGCGCAGCGGACGGCGGGGATCAGCGTGCGCCGTAGACCGGGGCGGGCTTGGGCGCCTTGGCCAGCAGGTCGGCGACCACGGGCCCGAGCTCCTTGGGGTCGACCCGGTCGCCCTTGTCCCAGGCCGGACCGTGCTGCCAGCCGTCGGCGACGGTGACCTTGCCGCCCTCGACCTCAAAGACCCGGCCGGTGACCTCGGCGGACTCGGTCGAACCGAGCCAGACCACCAGCGGCGAGATGTTCTCCGGCGCCATCGCGTCGAAGCCCTCCTCCGGGGCGGCCATGGCATCGGCCATCGCCCCGCCCGCGCCGAGGGTCATCCGGGTGCGCGCCGCCGGGGCGATCGCGTTGGCGGTGACCCCGTAGTTCGCCATCTCGGCCGCGGCCTGGATGGTCAGCTCGGCGATGCCGGCCTTGGCGGCGGCGTAGTTGCCCTGTCCGATCGAGCCCATGAGCCCGGCGCCCGAGGTGGTGTTGATGATCCGGGCCTGACGGGGACGGCCGGCCTTGGACTCGGCACGCCAGTAGGCGGCGGCGTGCCGCAGCGGGGCGAAGTGGCCCTTGAGGTGCACCCGGGTGACCGAGTCCCACTCCTCCTCGCTCATCGACACCAGCATCCGGTCGCGCAGGAAGCCGGCGTTGTTGACCAGCACGTCCAGCGCGCCGAAGTTGTCGATCGCGGTCTTGATCAGGTTCTCCGCGCCCTCCCACGAGGCGACGTCGTCACCGTTGATCACGGCCTGGCCGCCGGCCGCCTTGATCTCGGCGACGACCTGCTCGGCCGGCGACTCGCCGGTGTCCGAGCCGTCGGCCCCGGCACCGATGTCGTTGACCACGACCTTCGCGCCCTCGGCGGCGAAGGCCAGCGCATGCGCCCGGCCGATGCCCCGGCCCGCACCGGTGACGATGACGACCCGGTCCTGCACCAATCCACTCATCTGCACTCTTCTCCTTGTCGTGGGTGTTATGTGCTAACTTACCAAGCAACTGCTTGGTTTGGTAAGGCCGGGCGTCACGACGTTAGGAATCACCCCATGAGCATCACCACGAAAGCGATCGGCGGCGGCATCACGACCGTCACCGTCGACTTCCCACCCGTCAACGCGCTGCCGTCTGCCGCCTGGTTCGAGCTCGGCGATCAGATCCTGGCCGCCGGCAAGGATCCGGCCACCCACGTGGTGATCCTGCGGGCCGAGGGCCGCGGCTTCAACGCGGGCGTGGACATCAAGGAGATGCAGGCCACCGAGGGCTTCGACGCGCTGGTGGCGGCCAACCAGGGCTGCGCGGCCGCCTTCTCGGCCGTCTACGACTGCGAGGTCCCGGTCGTGGTGGCCGTCAACGGCTTCTGCGTCGGCGGCGGCATCGGCCTGGTCGGCAACGCGGACGTCATCGTCGCCTCCGACGACGCGGTCTTCGGGCTGCCCGAGGTCGACCGGGGCGCCCTGGGCGCGGCCACCCACCTGGCACGCCTGGTCCCCCAGCACATGATGCGCACCCTGTACTACACCGCGCAGAACGCCACCGCCGAGCAGCTGCACCACTTCGGCTCGGTCCACCGGGTCGTCCCGCGCGCCGAGCTCGACGCGGCCGCGGTCGAGGTGGCCGAGAAGATCGCCGCGAAGGACCCGAAGGTCATCCGCGCGGCCAAGGCCGCGATCAACGGCATCGACGTCCAGGACGTCAAGACCAGCTACCTGCTCGAGCAGCGCTACACCTACGAGCTGAACCTGGCCGGGGTGGCCGACGAACACCGGGATGCGTTCGTGGCCACCGGCAAGCCGAAGAGCAACACCGTTTCCGAGGGAGAGGGCAAGTAATGGCACAGAAGCGCGATAAGCGCCGGAGCCTGGACGAAGCCGTCGCCGGCATCGAGTCCGGGATGACGATCGGCATCGGCGGTTGGGGTTCGCGGCGCAAGCCGCTGGCGCTGGTGCGCGCCCTGATGCGCACCGACGTCACCGACCTGACCGTCGTGGGCTACCTGGGCCCGGACCTGGGTCTTCTGATCTCGGCGGGCAAGGTCAAGCGGGCCTACTACGGCTTCGTCACGCTCGACGCCCCGCCGTTCTACGATCCGTGGTTCGCCAAGGCGCGCCTGGAGGGCACCATCGAGGCCCGCGAGATGGACGAGGGCATGGTCAAGGCCGGTCTGCAGGCCGCTGCTCAGCGCCTGCCGTTCCTGCCGATCCGGGCGGGCCTGGGCTCGGCGGTGCGCGACTTCTGGGGCGAGGAGCTCAAGACGGTCGTCTCCCCGTACGCCTACGAGGACGGCAAGCACGAGGAGCTGCTGGCCATGCCGGCGCTCGAGCTCGACGCCGCCCTGGTCCACCTGGACCTGGCCGATGAGCACGGCAACGCCGCCTACACCGGCATCGATCCGTACTTCGACGATCTGCACATGCTGGCCGCCAAGCAGCGCATCCTGTCGGCCGACAAGATCGTCACCACCGAGGAGCTGGTCTCCGCGGTGCCCACCCAGGCGCTGCTGCTGAACCGGATGATGGTCGACACCGTCTCCGAGGCGCCCAACGGTGCCCACTTCACCTTCGCCGGCGAGTACGGGCGCGACACCGCGTTCCAGAAGCACTACGCCGCCTCGGCGAAGGATCCGCAGGAGTGGCAGAAGTTCGTCGACACCTACCTGTCGGGTGGCGAGGCCGAGTACCAGGCCGCCGTCGCCCAGTTCGCGAAGGAGCAGAAGGCATGACCGAGGTGACCCGGGCCGAGTACTGCGTGGTGGCCTGCGCAGACCTGTTCGCCGGAGCAGGCGAGATCATGGCCTCGCCGATGGCGACGATGCCGCTGCTCGGTGCGCGGCTGGCCAAGCTGACCAACGAGCCGGATCTGCTGCTCACCGACGGTGAGGCACGCATCCTGGCCGAGACCCCGCCGCTGGGCGGCACCTCGCCGATCGAGGGTTGGACCCCGTTCTCGCGGGTGTTCGACATCGTCGCCGCGGGCCCGCGCCACGTGGTGATGGGCGCCAACCAGATCGACAAGTACGGCAACCAGAACCTGTCGGCCCTCGGCACCTACGACAAGCCGACCCGGCAGATGTTCGGCGTGCGCGGTGCCCCGGGCAACGTGATCAACCACGCCACCAGCTACTGGGTGGGCAAGCACCAGAAGCGCGTGTTCCCCGAGCAGGTCGACATCGTGTGCGGCGTCGGCTACGACAAGGTCGACCCCGACAACCCGGCCTACCGCTTCCTGGACAACCACCAGGTCGTGACCAACCTGGGCGTGTTCGACTTCGGCGGGCCCGACCGGACCATGCGGGCGGTCAGCCTGCACCCGGGCGTGACCGCCGAGGAGGTGCGCGAGAACACCGGTTTCGAGATCGCCGAGCTCGACTCCGCGCCGGTGACCCGTGAGCCCAGCGCCGAGGAGCTGAAGATCCTGCGCGAGTACCTCGACCCGAAGAACGCGCGCGATCGCGAGATCCCGGCATGACCGCCGCCACCCCGACGATCAGCACGGCCTTCACCGAGCTGGTCGGCGTCACCCACCCGGTCGTGCAGACCGGGATGGGCTGGGTCTCCGGACCCGCGCTGACCTCGGCGACGGCCAATGCCGGCGGGCTCGGCATCCTCGCCTCGGCGACGATGACCTACGACGAGCTCGAGCACGCGATCATCCGCACCAAGGAGCTGACCGACAAGCCGTTCGGCGTCAACATGCGGGCCGACGCCACCGATGCGGCCGAACGGATCGATCTGCTGATCCGTGAGGGCGTGAAGGTGGCCTCGTTCGCACTCGCGCCGAAGCCGGACCTGATCAACAAGCTCAAGGACCACGGCATCGTGGTGATCCCGTCGATCGGGGCCGCACGCCATGCGGTCAAGGTCGCCGAGTGGGGCGCGGACGCGGTGATCGTCCAGGGCGGCGAAGGCGGCGGGCACACCGGCCCGGTCGCCACCACCCTGCTGCTGCCCAGCGTGCTCGACGCGCTCGGCGACGACGGCATCCCCGTGGTCGCCGCGGGCGGCTTCTTCGACGGGCGCGGCCTGGCCGCCGCCCTGTCGTACGGCGCGGCCGGGGTGGCGATGGGCACCCGGTTCCTGCTCACCTCCGACTCCTCGGTGCCGGACTCGGTCAAGCAGGAGTACTTGAAGCGCGGTCTGAACGACACCACGGTGTCGCTGAAGGTCGACGGCATGCCGCACCGGGTGCTCGACACCGAGCTGGTCGACGCCCTGGAGAAGGGCAGCTACGCCCGGGGCCTGGTGGCCGCGGCGCGCAACGCGACCAGGTTCAAGTCGATGACCGGCATGAAGTGGTCGACGATCGCCCGCGACGGGCTGGCGATGAAGAAGGCCTCCGACCGGACCTGGCAGCAGATCATCATGGCGGCCAACACCCCCATGCTGCTCAAGGCCGGACTGGTCGAGGGCGACACCGAGGCCGGCGTGCTGGCCTCCGGCCAGGTGGTCGGCATGATCGACGACCTGCCCAGCTGCGCGGAACTGATCGATTCGATCATGACCGACGCGGTCGCGCGCATCGACGCCCTGGCGGCGCTGCGCGGATAGATACGCCCATCGGCGTCCGGCCGGACGCGACAAGAGCGGGGCCGGGATCTTCCCTCACAGGAAGGTCCCGGCCCCGCTCTTTCGTCTTCGCCTCCGGTGACCGGTAGCAGGAGCGGGTCGGCCCGATCCGGGCCGGCCCGCTCCTTTCAGGTCAGCCCAGCGCCTCGCGCAGCTCCTCGGCCGCGTCGTCGACCAGTTCCTGGGTCGCGGTGAGCGGATCGGTCTCGGTGCGCAGCGCGTAGTCCACCCGGGCGGCCAGGTCGAAGGTCTCGCCCGTGTACTCGCCCTCGTCGCCGACCACGGCCTCGTCGGAGTCGCCGGCCGGCGCGAACGGCGCCGGCTCGGCCTCGGGCGCCCGGTCGATCTCCGGCACCTGGCCGGTGGCCAGGTAGTCCAGCACCGCGCCGTCGACGGTCTCGTTGCCGCGACCGAACGTCCCGTGGTCGCCGCCCTCGACGGTGATCAGGTGCCCGCCGAGCGCCTCGGCCAGGGCCGGGCCGCCCGGGAAGGGGGTGACCGGGTCGCGCTCGGACTGCAGCAGCAGCGGCTGGTGTTCGAGGCCCGAACCGTCGATCTGCACCGGCTCGGTGGTGGCCGGCCAGCCCGCGCAGTCCGCCCCGCCGCGGGCCCGCTGGGCCTGCACGTCGAAGGCGTTACCGCCGGTCAGATCGTTGAACTCGGCCAACCCGGCCTGCACCGGATCACCGACGCCGCCGTTCTCGTTGCAGGTCACCGCGGTGAACATGACCTCGTTGGTGGTCAGCGGCCGGGTGTCCTCGTAGTAGACGAAGTCGCCCTGGTGGGCGCCGTAGGTGTTGATGTCCTGCATGCGGATCGCGATGACCGGCCACATGTCCCGGTCCCCGAGCGCCCACAGGGTCGCATCGCGCACCCCGGAGGTGGCCCGGCCGTTGTTCTGACCGGTCAGGGCGCGCACCGCACCCATGCCGCGGGCCCGCGCCTCGGCGGTGCCGTTGATCGCACCGAGCACCGGCTCGTCGACCGGATGCAGGAACTCCGGCAGGTCGTCGCGCTGGGCGTCGGGCGGGGTGAGGTTGAGCCCGCCGCCCGGCTCGTCGTTGACGATGCGCTCCCAGTTGTGGAACACCTGCAGCGGGGTGGTGCCCAGGTGGTAGGTGTCGTCGTTGTCGGCGATCCACTGGAACATGTCGTTGGTGCGGGCCTTGCTCGCCTCCGCCTGCTGGGCGGCCTCCTCCTGCCACACCCAGTCCGGGTTGACCGCGGAGTCGAGCACCATCTTGCCGGTGCTGTCCGGGTACAGGGTGGCGTAGGTGCCGCCGAGGTAGGTGCCGTAGGAGTAGCCGAGGTAGTCGGTCTGCTCCACGCCCATCGCCTGCCGGGCGGTGTCGAGGTCACGCGCGGTGTTCGCGGTGCTCAGCGAAGCCACGAACTCCGGGTCGGCTTCAGCACACGCCCGGTAGGCCCGGCCCGGATCGAGGGAGTCGGCGACCGTGCCCTCACACTCGATCGCGCCGCCGTGGGTGAGCCCGCGCGGCTCGACCGCCACCAGGTCGTATTCCCGGTGCAGTTCGGCCGGCATGTCCGCGTTCTCACCCAGGGTGCTGGGCAGCCAGAAGTCCAGTGCGGTCACCACCGGTCCGCCCGGGTTGCCGAACACCGTGCCGCGCGGGGCGCCGTTGGCCGCCGGCAGCCGGGAGACCGTGACGGTGGTCGTGCGACCGTCCGGGTTCTCATAGTCCACCGGCACCTCGAGATCGGCGCACTCCCACTGCACGTCCTCGGGTAGTCCCCCCCGATCCATGTAGCCCAGATGCTCGGTGCAGTCGCTCCACTGGAGCTCCTGCTGACCGGTGGCCGAGGCCATGCCCGGTCCGATCATCACCGCGGTCATCGTGCCCGCGCAGGCCCATGCCCATACCCGTCTGTTCATCGAATCCTTCCCGCCCCTGACGGCCCGGTTCCTTCTCCCGGACCGGCTTCGAGAGTACCGGTCGGTGAACCCCGACACGATCGCGCGGCGGCGCGCCACGCCGCACATCCGGCCGTTCGACAGGATCCGATACGCAATCGTTACCGGCCGGGGCGGGCGACGCCCCTAAACCGCGCCCGGAAAACGCGACACGCCCGGGGCGCGTGCAGAGGATGTCTGCACACGCCCCGGGCGTGATCGGTCGGTCTTGTGTGTCCGGGTCCGGTCGGCGCTTCACGCGCGGGCCGGGCCCGGTGTGGTCAGAGCCGCTCGATGATGGTGACGTTCGCGGTGCCGCCGCCCTCGCACATGGTCTGCAGGCCGTAGCGGCCGCCGGTGCGCTCGAGCTCGCACAGCATGGTGGCGAACAGCTTCGCGCCCGTGGCACCCAGCGGGTGGCCCAGCGCGATGCCGCCGCCGTTCGGGTTGACCTTGGCCGGATCGGCGCCGGTCTCCTTCAGCCAGGAGATCACCACCGGCGCGAAGGCCTCGTTGATCTCGACCACGTCGATGTC
>Ga0079226_10000206_pt1 | contig 39142 bp, 54 predicted proteins | sample Poulit2014_FD_76345 | JGI IMG/M metagenome (GOLD analysis project Ga0079226, IMG submission 76345) | Agricultural soil microbial communities from Georgia to study Nitrogen management - Poultry litter 2014 | ecosystem: Environmental > Terrestrial > Soil > Agricultural land | place: USA: Georgia...
ACGAGGTTTTTAATAGTTTTTTCGGTCTATGAACGAGGTTTTTAATAGTTTTAAAATGGCTTAAAACGAGGTTTTTAATAGTTTGAGCGAGAAGCGAAAATAAGATTTTCGTTAATAGTTTTTTTATGTGATTTTTTATTTTTAGTTTTGGATTATATAATTATATAAACAACTAAATCTTACAATATTTATGAACACATCACACATTTCAAGTTTTACAGAATCTTTTAAGAACAAATTAAAAGAAAAACAAAAGCCAAATACTTTTAACCCAAATCTATCTTCAAAAGATTTAACTAAAAAAGTAAACAAAACAGTTATCAAAAATGGGCAAGTTGTATCTTTAAAAAAACCATCTTTTACAATGACTAACCTTGCTTCTTCTGAAAGTATTGAGATTATTCAATCTCACATACTAACTACTGCTAAGTACAATCTAACAGTATATGAAAAAAGAATATTGTATAGAATAATTGAATCTTTCCAACCTATGTTAAAAGGTTTAAAGTTAGAAGGAAAGTACACAGTTACTCAAAATATCTTCGAAGAATTTGAATTTATAATGCCTATATCTAGTTTTTTAGCTAGTAATACAGATACTAATCACGCACAAGTGAAAAAGGCTTTTAAAGCCTTAATGTCTACTGTAATAGAAGTTGAAACAGATAAGGAATGGCGTGCTTATAACTTATTAGAACGTCCAGTATTAAATAAAGAAACAACTGGCTTAAGCTTTAGGTTAAGTCCAGATATAGCTAGGGCTTTTCTTGACTTTACAAAAGGATATAAAAAGTTTGAATTAAAACTAGCTATGAGTTTTAATAGTGCCTATACAATGAGGTTTTATGAACTTTTAAGTTCGAATAAAACAACTATAATTTATAAAATTGATTATTTAAGAGAGATTTTAGCTATTGGCAATAAATATCCAAGAACATTTGATTTTATTAAAAATGTTATTGAAGTAGCACAAAAAGAATTAGATGAAAAGTCTGCTTATAGCTTTGAATATGAAAGAATAACTACCGGAAGAAGCATCACGGCTATTTCTTTTACTCCAAAATATATTCCGGCAAATCGTGATGTTGAATTAGATAATCGTAGGTTAAAAAAACAAGTTTCTACTCGTTTTACTATTCCTAAAAACATTTCTGACTATTTAAAAAATGAATACGATTTTACAACGCAAGAGATAAAGAACAACCTAGAGCTTTTTGAACAAGCATTAAAAACTGCTTCTTTTGATTTTGTTCGTTTTTTAGCAGACGAAAGAGTAAACGCTAAAAAAGCTAAAAATCCAAAAGGCTGGTTAATCGGTGCTATTAGGAAACAAATTAAAAGCTAATCTTAATATTTTCTTGTATAAATAAAGCCAACTACTTAACTAGTTGGCTTTATTTATTTTTAAGACCTAACTTTATTAGTTAGTTTTCTTCTAAGGTTGCATCAGCAAATAAGTAAGTGTCTGTGCCATAATTATAGTAAACGTCTATTCCATTCACCGTATCTATATAATTTAAAAAGATTATACTTTGCTGGATAGCTTCATCATCCGAAAACAATAACCTTTTGCCCAGTTAAGTGCATCAATCTCATTGTTTTCATTACCATTTAAGAAGTATCTAAAAAAGTTAGCAGTTACCTTCATGTCTATATGTTTTTAAGTTATTTTATGTTGAACGTCTAGCAATTTTAGTTTTCATACGGAAAAAAATGTGTTCTGAATAGATCACTTCTTTTTGACTTGAAAATAAAATTGCAGTTTTGCATATTTAATAACGTTTCAAAAAAACATACTGGCATGAAGTTCTTTATCCGAAGTAACTATCTTGCTTTCTTATCTATCGAGAGATAATATTGTAAGTGATTTTCCATTCTCTCATCCCCATCCGGAAACAAAAAAAGCCAAGCTGTTAAGCCTGGCTTTTTTTTCATAGCTAAAAAACTCTATTATTGTAAGACTAACCAGTCAATTATTACTAACCAATTAAAGTGTGAATAGTCATTGTGGTATAAGTCTTTATCTAAATATAGTTCGTCATTTGCATATGCTTTAATATTATAAACAACATCACGTAATGGATAAGTAGCATCAGGATAATCCGAATAGTTTATATATAAATCAAGTATAGTGTGAGGATTAAATACCTTCTTATTTGTTTCTATTACTATTTTATCGTTTAATTCATTAAACGTAAGTACGAATTGGTGGTTGTCCTTTGAATATCTTGTTTTTTCTTTTTCTACATTTATATTTGTAATAACATCCACATCTTCTTCTGAACGAACATCTAATAATACTTCTAGAAAATCAAAAATATGTTCTTGTTCAAAGTGAGGTGTTATTTCTAATCTTAATTTCTTTTCTTTGAAAACTAAATCTTCTTTATCTTCTATTGTGTCTTTACTACAAGAAAATAATCCAAATACAATTGCAAGTGCTAATAAGTGTTTAAAATATTTATTCATAATTTTTAAGTTTAAATTTTAATCTAATAGGCTTTCACCATTGTTCAAGCCTATTAGATTAGTTGGTTTAATCATTATTTAAATGCTTTAGAATTTCTTCTTTTAGCACTTTTTTTGTTTTATAGATATTTGTTTTAAAAAGGTTTTTTGTAAATATACTTTTTCTTTTTTTAGAGTAAATATTGATTTTAGTTTTTTCCCCATTATCTTTTAAAGTTAATGTTAAGATAGGGTTTATTATAAATGCCTTATGTTTTACTTTTATCTTCATTAAACCTACTGGTTTATTATACCTTAGTAGTTTCAATTTTTTATTGTTTTCAAAAGCATTTATTAGAGATTCTAAGACTTTATTTTTTCTGTAATTTATAGTGAACTCTATGTTATGTACTAGTTTCATCTTTAAAAATAAGATTATGAGTTTGCAAATTCAAAATTTATTTTTCCATCAGATGAATAAATTAAATAAGCAGAAAAAGGCTTGCCTTTTTTGCTAATCATTTCTACTGGTTCTGTTGTCTTTTTATTATCAATAAGTTCATTTAGTATTTTAGGGCTAATTTCTCCACCTGATATGTTTTTAAACATTAAAAAATCACATCCTCCTTCCTCATCTCTGTTTTCAGAACATTTATAAACTTTTGGAAAGTTAATTATACTGCCACCACAATCTTCCATAGGACACTCTCTTATTGTATTATCAAAAGAAACTTTTAAAGTATCTTCATTTAAAACTAATCTAGCAGAAAATGTGTTGCCATTTTTAGATTTAAAACCATGTATAACCTCTGATAAGTTACCTTTAAGCAACTCCCTTGCTAAATCTTCCTTTATGGTATAACCTGCAATAGTTCTAGGAATAAATACAGCGCATGTTTCATCTTTATAACCTTCACAATAGTAACTTCCCTTTTGATATATCTTACTATCACATGCTGGACATTGAATATCTTCCATTTCTTCCTCTTCCTCCTCTTTAAAAGCAATTTTAGTATTACTTTCATAGAGCATTATTTTTGCTTCAAATTCATTACCTTTTTGTGATTTGAATTTAATATAATCTGTTTCTCCATCTTTTATTAATTTGTCCATTTGTGATGGACTAATATGCTTGTTAAACTGTTTTAACCATATAGTCTGTTCGCATTTATCAATTCCTCCATTACCATCACTTTTAAAGTAATTGCATGAGTATAAAGCCTTAGTTTGATTACTCACTTGCTTTAAAACCAGTTTACCTTTTTTACAAGTTGGACAATCATAATCGGTTTCATAATTTTCTAAATCAATCATTTTTTTTAGTGTTTAAATAGTTATTAAAATCCATTATATCTTTTCTGCTTTTATCAATTTTATTAGAGTAATTTACATATATAGATGTGAATATATCTTGCGATTTGTTGTATATCTGAATATTAGTAATTCTTCCTTTATATCTTTTTTCTAATTCTTTAGACATAGAGAAGGAATAAATAGTATCAGTTGGTTTTATTAAAACTACTTTAATTTCCTTATCATTTTTAAACGTGATGCTTTTAAATTTTTGGTTATTCTCTTCTATTTCAGTAACCTCATGTAATTCTTCTTCATTAAAACCTAATTCTTGATATGTTAATCCAATCTGTTTTTCAGATAATGGATAAAAAGGTGCTTCTGACGCTATAAAAAGTTCTTCTTTATTATCTATAATTGTATATTCATTATCTAATACATAGAAAAACTCATCTATTCCGTCAATTTTTTCTATTTTTTGCTTTTCATCAAAAACAACAGAAGTATTCATAGAGTATAGATTTTCAAATTCTTTATCTGTTTTTGCATTTAAGTAGTTATTAATTACTACTTCCATAGTTCCTTTTTTAACTAGAATAGTTTTCTCAATATTTCTTCTCTTACATGAGAACATAATCGCAATCAAAATGATTGCTAATACTAAGTTTCTTGTTTTCATCATAGCTTTATATTTTATACAAATATATAATTATATAATTATATAAACACGAATAGGATGTAAAAAAAGCCAAGCTGTTAAGCCTGGCTGTTCATTGGTAATCCTAGTTAATTATAGTTTAACTCCTTTTGATTTTTCTAAACTATTATCTTGTGATAATGTTTCTTTAAAATCTAATCGTTGCATTTTATTATCGTATAAATTTAGTTTGTTTTCATATGGATTTAATACTGCCATTCCTTTTTTCCCATTATCAAAAGTAACATTTGTTATATTTCCTTTTTCTAAAGATTTAATTGTTTGCTCCTTTCTTTTATCATTATCAAATTTTAATTTACTCATTACAACAGTGTTATTAACATTAACTCTGTTTGCAAAAACTAAATCTAATTTATTGTTACCACTTGCAGTTTTTTCTCCTTTTTTGTTTAATGAAACAAAAGCTTCATAATCCTTACCAGCTTTACTTTTCATTTTTGCTAATACACTTCTTCCTTCTAATAAATTAACTGCTTCTTTTGCAGTTATTCCTCCAAATTTATTTTTGATATATTGTTCTTTTTTTTCTCCATCTTTATTGGTTAATGATGCTTTAAAACCATTAAAGAATAATCTTCCATCTTTTTCACTTCTATTAAAATTAAGTTCAAATTCTGCTTTATTACCAAAGTTTGCCTCAACCTTATCTTTAACTACATAAGTGTTTTTTGCAGAAGTAGAGTTTATTATTTTCTCTATTTCTTTGTCTGTGTTTTCGTCTGCTAATCCTTTGTACTTAATTTGGTCTTTAACAAATTGTACGTTTTTTTCAAATTCTTGTAATGTTACTTTTTCATTTTCTTTTTTCTGTTCCATAGCATTAATTATTTAAGTTAATATTATTTCAAGCCTTTTAAAATCCTCGTTGTTATCAGGGATTAAATCGTTTAATTTTTTCAAATTAAGTTTATCTAAATCTATTTTCTTATTAAATCCTTTGTTTTGTATATATAATAAGTTATCTTCTATATATGTCAAATATAATCCTTTTAATTTAATAGCTATTAAAAAAAGGTAATTATTAAGTTCTGATTCTTGTAAATAAAGCTTTATATCCTTTCCTTTCAATATATTGATTTTTAAAGCTTCTAAAAGCCTTTTAGATATGCTTGGGTTGATTAGCATGGTAATCACATCATCATTCATTAAACTGTGCTTATTTTGCATTTTACGAAGCTCTTTAGGGCATAAGACTATCAGAATTGTATCTGTATAGTTTGTTGTAGGTGGATAATTAATATAATAAAAGTCTTTATCCATTTTAAAATCATTATAGATTGGATCATATAATAATCTGTTATTATATGTACCAATCAATTCAATTCTTTCCTTAGTATTTTCAATTTTGTTATAAAAGCTTATCATTATTTATTTTTTTAAAAAAAAAGCCAAGCTGTTAAGCCTGGCTATTTTCTTTTTCGAGAGATAATATTGTAAGTGATTTTACATACTTCTTGAACGGAAATATTGGTCGCGTTTTCTAGTTCTTCCTTCTTTTTTTTCTTCCTTTTGTTCTCTTAAACTATCTTCGAACAAGTCTGGGTCATTAACACCAGTTGCATGTGCTTTGTGATGTTGTTTCATCTTGCTTTTTTTAAAACTTACATTATTTATCATGTTTATATTTTTATCTAAAATATTTATATCATTTCTTATTCTAGCATTTTCAGGATATGCTCTTGCTTTTTGTAAGGCAATTGCCTTTAAAGACTTAAGATAGTTTTCAAATACATTTTTTCTATCTAATTCTATTTTTTTATGCAAGTCTTTTCTTTCTATTATTTTTTCTGTTTTTTCTATAAGTTCAGTGATTTCTTCTGTTTTTTTATTTCTATTTTCAAATAACTTTGCGTTTTGAGTGTTAATTGCACTTTCAAATAACGTTTTATCCTCCATAAAAACACTATCAGCTGTTAATCCTATTTCTGCCATGTTTTTCCCTTTATTGTTTTTTATTTCTAGTACAATAATATCCTTTGGATTTTTATCGAAGTGTTCTTTGATATTATCAAAAAGTTCTTTCTCTTTTCCTTCTACAACAAAACTTTCACCCTTTTTATTTTCTTCATTCAGAATAGTTATTTTCGCATTTGTTGTATCATCTTCTTTTATAAATTGAGTATAAGATTTTTGTTTTTGATATTCTTCTTGTAAGCTTTTATTAGTAGGATATTTTCCTTGTTCTTTTTTAAAAGCTTTTTCTAAGTTTTCTAACTCTTTGATTTTCATTTCCTTCTTTTTTCTAATTCCAATTTTTATTGATTTATATAATAAATAAGAAATTGGACCACCTGATAATGCAAAACCTATTAGAAGAGCTTTTTTAGCTGTAAAACCTTTTTTCGCTTTTGGGGAAATTTCCATTTCCTCATTATCTTCTAAATTAACTTTTTTGCCTTTTAAAAGTCTAAGTTTGTTCTTTTGACTTAAATCAATACCATTAATACTTTTAATACCATTTACAACATCTTCCGGATTGATTTCATGTACACGCATATACTCATCAGCTTCATAACTTGAATAAGATACTTTTGTAGTTTTTTCATTACTTTCTTTCCATAGGTCTATATTATATTTCTCCCCATTTTCCGTTTCTTTTTGTGCTATAAACCTTTCTACTGCAATTGTTTTTCCAACATCATCTTCTGTAACATTTAAATTTTTTAATGGTATTTTTTCTTGTCCAAAAAACTCATTGCTTAAAACAACATGGTTATCTTCTATGCTGGTTATTTTCCCTTTGAAAGAATTTAATTTAGTAACTGTTTCTCCTTCAAGCAGTTTTTTAATATCCTCATCTTCTAGTTTATTTTTAATGTTATCTAATGATTGAATATACTTAATTGAAATACCTTCCTCTTTTGGTTTAATTATTAATTCTTCTTCCTTTCCTTTTGTAATTTGTATTGTTTTTCCTTTCCTATACGCTTCTCTTTGTTCAGGACTAAAGCTTATAGTTTTTTCTAATTCATTATCAATAGACCATTGATTAAATTCTTTTTGTAAATCTCTTTCTTTTTCCATCATTTTTGATTTTTTAAATTATTTAATTTCTTTAATAAAGTGTTTGGATTAATATGTTTGTTATTAATTAATGTTTCTAAATGTAGATGAGGGGCTTTACTTAAACCTGTATTACCAGTTTTTCCTATAATTTCTCCTGCTTGTACTTTTTGTCCTTTTCTAACATGAATTTCATCTAAATGATAATACCTAAATTCTATGTCTTGTGATTTAATACATATATATCTTCCTTTCCCCATTCCCCTTTTTGCTTCAATTACTATTCCATTTAATATGCTTTTAACTGGTTCATAATTTGCTCGAATATCTACACCATAATGAAATCTATTTTTATTTAATATTGGATGTTTTCTAAATCCATAATCAGAGGTTATGTAAATAGTTTCTAATGGCATAGAAAAACTAATTTCTTCTTCTTTTTTGGAAGCAACTTCCCTTGCTTTCTTATCTCTCGAAAAATACTTGTTTAATAGTTTATTGTTTTTTCTAAGTTCTTCAAGTAGCTTCTTGTTTTCCTCTTTAGTAACATTATGATCTATTTCTTCTTTTGCTTCAAAAGAAGAATAGTTCATAAATGTTTTTTCTTTTTTTGGATTTTTTATAACTGTTACTTCTTTTAATTTAAAATTAGGTTTAACAATTCCTTGTTGTCCAATAACATGATGTATTGAAAAAAAGAATATTATACTATAAAATACTTTCCACATCTTTTTTGATTTTTTCAAAGTGTATTGTTAGAATTCTATCAATTTGATTGAACTTCTCATTTTCTAATTCTTTTAGTTCTCTATTAAGGTCTTTTGTCTGTTCTTTTCTTTCTTTTTGAGTTAGCTTCTTATTAGCAAGAACATCTTTAATTTCTCTTTCTTTTTGTTTTATATTTTTAATTGTTTCCTCATTAACCATGCTATAAAATTGTCCAACTCTTTTAATTTTTTTCTCCTCTCTTTTAATTTCTTTTATATCTAAATTAATTTTAGCATTAAAAATACTTTTAGTTTCATTAGCATAAGTGTTTTCATTGACGATATTACTATCTGCCAATACACCTACCATTTGTCCTGTTTTTAAAGTAGCAATTTTAGATTGTGGTACTATAAAATCCATTTTTTCATTAGTAGTAATATTTGTACCACTTTGTGATACTGAATAGCTTTGAGTTATCTGTTTAGCCTTTCCTATTAGTGATTCAAGCCATTGTAATGTTTGACGTTCTCTTACAGAACCACTAAAAACATTACCTACAACGCTAGCTAATGTATCAGCGACTTGTTTTTTATAATATTGCCTTAATTGAGTTAGTTCTTGTAATCCTAAAATTACAGCTACCTTATTACTTCTTGCTGTAGCAATTGTATTTTCAATTGAATGAAAATATATAGTTGGAAACTCATCTGCTATTACAGCTGATGGTAAATTGCCTTTTGAATTTATTTGTTGAATTACTCTATTTATAACAGCACTAAAAACTGCACTATTAATATTCTGTGTTTCTGGACTATTTGCTAGAACTAATATAGAAGGGTCTGTTTTGTCCGAAAGTTTAAAATTAAATTCTTCCCCCTCTTCTTCTGTAAATACCCAGTAATTCTCTTTTGTGGCTAATCTAGTTATGTAAATTTTTAATGTTCCTAACTGTCCTTCTAATTGGTCAAAAGCTTTATTTTCATAAGCTGATTTAAATGTAGATAATAAACTTTCTAGTTCAGGAATTTTAAATATTGCTTCAAAAATTTCTTCATAATCTAAATTTAAAAAAGACATTAAATGTGGAAGAGAGCAATACCTTCCATTTTCTCTTTTAGCTAAAAAATAGATGCAACAGCTTAAAAAGTTTATAGCTGATTGTGTAAAGAACTGTCCACTTCCACCTTGTTCGCCACCTTTTTGCAAAGCCAAAACAAGCGTTTCAGCTACATCTTGCGCTAATGGTAGAGATTTTACATATTCTTTTCTTATTGGGTTTATGCGAATACTTTTCTCTACATCATTTGGATTAATTACATAAAAATTATGATGGTAATTATTATCTTTTTTTACTTTATCTATATAATTTGTGTATGCTATATCTGTTAAGTCTGGATATTTAAAATCATATAAAAGCATGGAAAATCCTTTGTGTATTGTTTGTCGTATAGCAGGGTTTATTATACCAAAAGATTTACCAGAACCGGGCGTTCCAATAACTAATGAACCACGAAATGGGTCTACATTTAACCATCCATTATGCCATTTTTTTCTAAAATAAAATCTGGTAGGAATATTAATAGAATATTCAGTTTCAATCTTCCTTCTTTCTTGTTCAAAACTTTCTTCTTCTATATTAAATCTGTCTTTACCAAAATTATTTTTAATTATTTTAAAGATAGAAGTTAATCCATTTACTAACAGAATAACACTTATAAAAGAAGATAGGATATATAAAATACTCCATTCATTAAAGTACCCGAAAAGATGATTTTTAGTTAATATAGCTTTGTTAATAATAAAAAAAGGAATAACAAATAATATAGAGCCTAATAAAATAGGTATGACTATTTCTTTAGTTATATCAACATCTATTTTCTTTTTGGGTTTAATTCCTATTACAACTAAAAATAAAACTATTAATTGAAACCATTTAACAGAAGGAAAATGCAGAAGTTTCAATCTATATAGTGCATTCATAATCCCATGTATAAAAATAGAATTAGATTCTGGTGCAAATAATAGGATACATTCTAATCCTATAATTATATATAATCCTTTATGAAAAATATTTAGTATATGGTTGTTCTCATTTGTTGCCATGTTTTATAAAATAAAAGAGCCAAGCTGTTAAGCCTGGCTCTTATTAAACTTTGTTTTATAACTTATCAGCAGATAATATGTCTTTATATTTAATGTTTAATTCTACTGTCCTTCCTGATATTTGCTCTTCTAGCAATCTAATATTAAAATACCTTTTATTTGGAAATGTAAATTTTCTAAAGACAAAAACATTCCTATAACGTCTTTTAATTTCAGTATCAGAATACAACTTGTATATTGGTTCAATATTAATAGACTGGTTATTGGTTGCCTTATAAATCTTCTTGTCTTGAATACTAAACTTAAAATCTTCAATAGAATAAGGTATATTAGTTTTGTTTTTTACAGATACATCAACAAAGAAAAAATCCCCTACAACGAATATATTATTTACTCGCAAATTAACTCTAGAATTAGTCTTACTTCTAATTTTATTTCTCTTTTCTTTTAAAACTTGCATTGAATAATATTGCATTTCTGTTCTATTTAAATCATATTTTGGATATTCTAATGGGAACATATTATTAGGTTGAACTTCTATGTTAGATACAATATTACCAGAGTAATCTGGTGATGCATACACAATTTTGTATTGTGTCATAAAGCTTTCAGCTGTTATTGTTACTATTCCTATTTCTTCATGATGTGTATATTCATTATAAGACAATAAATTTTCTAAATAGTATTCTTCATCTTCTTTTAGTTCTTTTTGCTCTAAATGTTCCATTGGATTTTTAGTAGGTGATAATTTTATTCTAGCAACATTTTCTACTGGTATATCTCCTATTAAATTATTACCACTCATATCAACAAACTGAATTGTTTCAGGTAGTCTAAATAAAACATTAGTTGTTTCATTTATATATATAGTTGGTAATTCATCTTTTAATACAAATCTCGTGTCTTGTATGGTATTACCAATCCATCCCTTTGGATAAGGACTATACTCTCCTTTTACGCCATTTTGAGTTTGTGCTGTCGCAGAAACCACCACTAATAACATTAATAATTTTATAAATATATTTTTCATTTTTTAGTCTTTATAAATTAGATTCATCAATTAAATAAATGAATGTGTTGTATTTTAATTTAGCTTTGTTTTTTCTTATTAAATTAGAAATTGCTCTTGAAGTTGATTGAAATAACTTCCCAGCAGTGTTTTCAATAAAGCTTCCATTGTCTAAACTTAATTGCTGTCCTTGAACTGCTGTTCCTCCTAATTCTCTTGTTATTTCTCTAAATGTAGATTGTGGCACATATAAACCTTTCATACCATCATTATCATATATATCTAATTTAATTGGTAAAATTTCATTTCGATACATTATAGATACTATTGATAATTCTACCCTTTGAAGTGTAAAACCACTTATTTGAGCATATAAAAAAGTACCTTTTTTTATTATTTGATTACCTACATATATATCTTCTAAAAGTCTTATTCTAATTCTTGAACCTAAGTAACCTTTAATATCTTCATCTATTACTGCCTTTATAAATTCATTTTTTTCTTCTTTATATATAGTATTAAAAGCCTCTCTATTAATTTCTTTAGTTACTTTTAATCTTGAATTCATAAATCTTTCATGTTCTTCTTTCTGTTCTTTTAATTTCTTTTCAACCTCCATTCTTTTCCTTGCAATTGGGTCGTTTGCTTTTTCTAAGCTATCCAAGAAGAACATTTGTTCTTTCATTAAACGCATTTGAGTTTCTTCCATAAGAGCCATTTCTTCTTCTCTCTCTCTTTTTTGCAATTCATCTTCACTAATAGTTCCAGAAGAATTACTCTTATCATTATGTTGGTTATTACCACTTAACATCCTTAACAATTCTGCATCAGATAAAGCTTCTTGTTCATATTTTTGATTCTCTTTTTCAATTAATTCTTTTTCCAAGTTTCTTAATCTTGCTAATTCTTCCCTTTCTAATGTTCTTATATGGTCTATCGAATCAATATATCTTTTTTGCATTTCATTATAATTCGAGCCTAATACTTCTTTCTCTTCGACTTCTTCTTCCAAACTTTCTATTTTAGACCTTCCTTCTACTCTTCTAGTATTATAAAAATCGGAATAAGCATCTTTTTTATCAGTTAAATCACTAGTAATAGTACTGGAACTCATAGAAGTATTTATTTCTTCTACTATTTCTACCACTTCTTCTTCTTTTGCTAGTAGACTCCCAATGCTTACACTAAAAAAAAGGATGAATGGAAGTAAGATTAAAGGCAAAATATATTTCTTTTGCTTAAAATTTATGTTTTTAAATTTATTCATCACTATTTAATTTATTTATTAAGTATTCTATTCTTAGACTATCTCCTTTTGTAAGGTGTTCTTTTTCTGCAAATCTTTGTAGTTCTTCTCTATACGTTTGAAATTCTAAATAATCTAAATTTTCTTGTACATTATTTTTTGCTTCATTTAAAACACCTTTAAAAGAGGTGTTTATTGTTGATTGTTTATTTGCTCTTATAGAGTAATTAATAGCAGTTAAAGCAATAGAGGATATAGTCAATGCAATCATTATAAAAAATGTTGTTTTAGGATTGTTTTCAATCCATTTTTTGAAAAAACTTATTTTATATTTTATCTTCTTTTTCATATTAATAATTTCTTTTTTCACTTAATGTTTTATTAGATAGTATTTTCCAATTTTGGATTAATACACCATGTGAATTATTCTCACTTCTAGGAACATCTACTAAATATCCTTCGGAAATAAATTCTCTCATAATAATTGCTGTTCTTCTAGTTATAGTTTGTTTGCCATAATATTTAAAATGATTTTGTTCTTTATTTAAAACTATACTATCAGCTTCTATTGTCATTACACTATTAGATGATAATATAGAGCTATAAAAACCTCTTTCGGTTAAATTAACTTGTTCATTAAAACCACTTTCATCTATTAGATATAATGCTTTTTTTATTTGTGATTCAATGTATTTATTGTCTGGTGATAAAGTAAAAAACAGATTGTGAAAGTAATTTATATGAGATTTTCTTTCTACTAATCTGTTGTCTAAAACATTAGTTCTACTTGCTACAATAGGAATCCCATGGTCAAGTATATAAATGTTTTCCGAAGCTTTAGATATGGTTTTATAAGAATACCATCCACTTCCTATTGCTATTAAAATAGCACTAACAAAAGAAGCTAGTGCTATAAAACGAGTTAATCTTATTTTTCCTTCTATGTCTTTTATAAACATTTTTTATAATTTATAAGTTAGTTATTTCATTCTTCTAATTGCTTTTAAACCTCTTGCTCCCATTATCATACTTGCCATTCCTCCGATTCCTCTCGCAAAGCCACTATTTTGTCCTCCACTACCAATAACATAATCAGCAAGTCTAGGAACCATTAACATTCCTATTGCTGTCATAAGAAAGCTAACGATTACCATACCAAAAGAAATAACGCCTTGTGAAGAATAGGAAACAATTAAAGCTTCATTTACAATGCTACCTTGTGTTTCAGAAAATCCAGGAGGTGGAATCATTTGTTTATATCTATCTATTTCAGCTTCCATAGCAAACATTTGAACAACTACACCTAATTTCAATACGATAAACGCTATAAAGCCATATAAACTGACATTAATAAATTTTTGTAACCATGCTACAAAAGAACCAGAAAATGCAGGTAATATTGAAAATGCAACTGCTAATGGTCCTAAAATTATTAATATAGTTTGCATTAAAATTTGAATAAAAAAGATAGAATAAGTAACAATTCTTAATATCCATAATGCTAATACTTCTATCAATCCAGTTAATGCAAAAGAAAATGTAGATTCTAATCTTGATTTAATATTATGTATTGGTGCTATTAATTTTCTATAACCAGATTCTAAAAATCTTCCTACTGCTCCCCACGCACCTTCTTTTTGTTCCTCTAAAGCTGTATCATATTCTGCTCCTAGCCTATAAATTTCATCCATTGTTTTCTGTTTATAAACAAAATGTTCTAAACGTAATGCATTAAGTTCATCATGCTGAACAGAATAATCTTCATAAATAGCTTTCTGCATAGATACAAAAGGCGATTTTATCACATCAACAAACACTCCCCAATTCATTATTATTAAACCTAAAGCAAAAGGTTTTAATAGAGGTAGTATTTCCCATTGTCTTGCACCACTCAAAAACTGCCATCCTAAATATGACAAATATATTAGAGCCATTACTCCGGCTAGAATACTTGCGAAAGTTGTTAATTGATAATATTCATCTTTCATAAAATCATCATATACAGGTATAAAACCTTCTATAAACCACTCTTCTAACACACCTTTCCCTTGTAACCATTCCATTGCATCTCCATATTCTCCAGCAAAATTTGTAAAGGCATCATCAAAACCAGTTACTGGTTCAACTTCTGTACTAGGGTCGGGTATATCAGGTATATCAGGTATATCAGGTATATCAGGTACTTCAATAGGATTACCATCTTGGTCTATCATTCCTCCTTGTCCTATCATTGAAATGGTTGGTATAATCATAAAGATTATAACCAAAATTATTTTTTTAATTTTTTTCATGTTCTTATTTTTAATTAAAATCTGGGTTATTTAAAATCATTTGTCTAAACCTTTCTCTATCATTCATTTCAGTTAAATTAATAGAATTCATCCTTCTATTAGTTTTAGTTCTTATCTCTTTTAATCTTATTTGGTTATGCGAGTAACTTCCCATTTTCCTTTCTAACTTTCTTAAATCAAGCATTATCTCATGATAATTCAAAAAACGCTTTCCTCTATCCATATCTGAACTATGTGATACTTCAAGTTTATCTTGTAAAACTTGAAATTCATCATACATATCTTCTATTGTTTGTTGTTGAGCATTTGAAAAATTTTCAAATCGCGAAAAATACTCAAGTAAAAAAGGTAAATAAGCTCTTATTTCTATTAGATTTTTAAGTCTTTTTTTATAATATAAAAGATACAATGGGTCGCCTTGAGAAGTTAAACTTGTTATATGCGCATATTCTTTTAAGTTTAATTCTTTTTGTTTATCAGTTTCTTCACGTAATTTTTTAGCAGTATTTTTTAGTTGCATATTAAGTAAATTCCTTTGATTCTCTTCCCCATCACTTTTTAAAGGTCTTATATCCTTTCCTCTTCTATATCTTCTATTTGTTGGTGACCACGACCATACTGTCCAATAAGCTGGATTTGTTGGTACACCTAATACTCTCTTTGCTTTAGGTCGCCAATCTCCCCATTCTTTATAAACTTGTCTTTTCTCTTGTGCTTCTGAAGCTTTATCTCTAATCTGTTTTTGTGAAAACAGATCATGAGATATAAGCAGTAGAATTATTATTATTATATATCTCATATTTTAAAATTATTATTTTACCAAGTTTGTAATCGGTCTATTCTCCTTAATATTTGATTAAACAACATTTTATCTCTTGTTATGTAATGACTTAATTGTGGTTGTCTATGAAGTATATGTGTATTTCTATATTGCTTCAACATAATATTAAAACCTTTTGTTCTTACATATATTTGATAAACCCTTGATTGAATTCTATTTAAAGCTTTTTGTCTATCATGGTAAGAAACTAAATAGGTGTCATTTATTTTTAAAACTTCTTCCGATAATTCTGTCATTAAAGAAATTACATCTTGTTTATATCTAGTTACATAATCATTTCTTAATAAAATTACATCAGGGCTTCTTATAAAATTGGCACTTACTAATTCAGAAAATTCTTCCATAGCTAATATGGAATATCTTGTTATTCGCTGAACTTGTTTACCTTGTCGCATGCCTTGCTCTACATTCCGTAAAGACTTATATATTCTGTCCTTTACAAATAGTACCTGTGCTATATTTTCTTTGATATTATCATAGTTTTTATTTATATCAGAATATTCATTCTGTTGCAGAGAATTACTAGCATTTCGCATTAAATAATTTTCTTGTATTAGTTTGACTAATTCTAAATTATAAACCACATCTACACCTTGTGCTTTAACTTCCTTTCCGAGAGATAATATTGTAAGTATTAACATTACTAACTTTTTCATGATATTATTCCACGTATTACATTTTCAAATTTCCTTTTATCCTTATTTATATAATCTATTAATGGGTTTCTTTTAAATCTTTTTCTATGTCTGTTGGCATTTAATGCAATTCTCACGTGCCATGTTTGAATAGATAAATATCTAAATTCTTCTACAACGTAACTTATTAACTTTTTTCTGTCAGCAATTTCCATTTGAAATACATCTGCTCCACTTATTACAACCCCAGTTAATAATCTTAGATTCATTTCTATTTCTTGTATCAATACTCCTATACTTTCAAGTGTAGGAATATCAATTAAAAGTGTTGGGTCATCTTCTATTGTTTGATAAATGATTTCAATACCTCGTCTAGTTTGAGCTATATATTCATTCATACGATATACAGCCGGAATAGTACTTAAGCCAAACTCAATCCAGCTTAATCTTTTCAACATTTCTTCATAAGTTTCTTTCCATCGTTTGTTTTGATTTTTATTTTGTTCTTCCAATACTACAGCACCAGAAGTATGGTTTTTAATTTTTATTTGTCTTTCATTTTCTTTTAGGGATATTCCTATTTGAGTTCTTATATAATTAGGATTAACTTCATCTCTTTGAGCATACAAGCTAGTTGTAATTAAGAAGAGTAATATTAGTGGTGTTTTGGTTATCTTAAATTCCATTTCTCTGCAACATTTCTGTGAATATTTCTACATCTCTATTATTATACCTTCTATGAAAAGGATTCATAGTATTTAAAAATCCTACTCTATTAATTCTTCTAAGTTGCTGAACAAGTGTTATAGAACTAATATATAATTGATAAGCATCTCGTTCTATTTTATATAACAACTCATTTCTTTCTCCAGAAGTCATTAAATTATTTGGACTTACTGTAATTATTGAAGCGATATCAGCATATAGTTCTGTACTCCATCTTTGTATTCTTCTTAATTGTTCATTAGCTAATAATAAATGATGTGGATTCCTACCGGCTAGTTCTACAGCTTCTCGAGAGTAGTCCATCATATTACTAATGTATCTGTAAGTTCTTTGTAAATGCAAACCACTTGTAACAACACCATTAACTTCTCTTAATCCCCTATGCACTTTATTTTGAGTGTTGTTTATTCCAATTAATAAACCTTGAACTAAAGTTTGATTTTCATTAAGCTTAACAACTTCATCGTTTGTTTTATTTTGCGCTCTTTCAAGCATCCCACCATTCGTTCTTAAAGTTGCAACTACTGTTGGGTCTAGATATACGCTTTGTGCATGTAGTTGCTTAAAACTAATGGTTATAAAAAGCATTATTAAAAGTGTTTTATTCATAATCTTTTAGTTTTTTAATGTTTATTGGACGTATTAATTCTTCTGGTTTTTTCTTTTTATTAATCCAATCTTTAATAAATAATCTTTGTTTTTCTGATAAGGCACTTCCTAAATCATTAATTAAAGCTACAAAAAGTGGCATGTTTAACTCACTATTCTCCATGTCTTTTATAAAACTTTGTATAGCCTTTTCGTAGTCTGTTGGATATGCATCTAAATAATACCCAACAGCAGTTTTTTCTGGCTTTTCAGTAGTATAAGTTAAATATTGAGCTAAAGATACCTCCATACCATATACAGAACCTTTAGTACCAATTCTCATCCAAAACTCTTTAAATTTACCTCTCCCATGTTTGTTATCTAAATTATTAATTGTGAAAATTTGTCCTACGTGCGATGGGGAAAGATTTAAGAGTGATATTGTTTCTTCATAATTTTGTTTCATTTTTCTTTGGTCTAACAAAATTAATATGTCTGTACTTCCTAATATTGCATCTTTTACCACTTCTGATTTCGCTATATCTGCTAAATCTTGCGTTACAATAGCTACTTCCCCATAAAACTTCCTTACTGTCTTGTATAAGTATTGAATACTTCCAGCCATTGCAGGTGATGCAATAGCTTTCCACGCTTCCTCTATATATAAAGCTTTTCTCACATTCGTTCTATGCCTCATTTTCTGAATAAAAGTGTCCATAATAATTGTTGTTACTATTGGAAATAGTTGAGGATTATCTTTGATATTATCTATTTCAAAAACAATGAATTTCTCATCAAAAAGTGAATTATCGACCTCTTCATTTAAAATGGTTTCATATCTTCCTCCTTTATAAAAAGGTGTCATGTTATATAAAAAGGTATGAGGGTCAAAATCTTTTGTAGATATCTGTTTGGCTTTTAAATGTGCTGGAAGATAAGCTTGTGCGAATTCAAAAAGAGAATTGAAATTAAGTTCAGTTATATTAAATTCCTCTTTAATTTTTTTTATTTTCCTAATCGCTAAAGCTTTAATCTTTTCTTCATCTTTTTCTGTATAAACTTTTTGCTTTACCAAAAGGCTATTTGTCTTTTTAGCGTTTATTTTTTCATTGTAAATATTTCTTGTTTCTGGGTCTATTAATGTTCTGTATGCTATATTTATATTTTCAATTTTATGATACGTTACTACACCTTTATTTATATCAGGATGCTCTTTTTTCACAGCGTTCCTCCAAGCTTTTTTAATTTCTTGCTCTGTCGCATGTTGTGAAATACCTAATATATTATAGTAATTGGCTTCCTTTTCTTCTTCTTCTAGTTCTTTATATAATTCCTCTTTAGTTATATTGAAGTTTTCTAAATCAATTAAAAGTTCATCAATAGTTTTTTCTTCCGATGTGAAAATGCCAAAGTAAATGTTGTAGTATAAATTAATCATTGAATTTAAAACATTAGTTTGAGTTTTATTAGGTAAATCCTCTACTCCTGACCATATTATCCAAAGTAATTCTACTAATGTTTGTAATTTTTCTTCATTCAATTCTTCTCTTTCCATTTTAAATGGATTCATGGAAATTGGATTATCTTCTTCATAGGTAATATATTTACCTTTGAAAAATTTACATAAAGATTCATAGCTATCCCCTACATCAATAACTACTATATCATAATTAAATCCTAAGCTTTGTTCAAATATATTATTAACAACAAAAGATTTTCCAGTACCGGAAGGACCTAAAATCATTTTGTTCCGATTGGTTATTTGTCCTATTTGCATAGGAATATCTGATGTATCTACTTTAACTGGCACTCCTTTTCTGTCTGCAAATCGTAAGTAAAAACCACTTTCATCATCTACAACAAAACTTTCTTTAAAAAAAAAAGCTACTGCAACGTTATTTGTAGTAGTGAATAAATCATAATCTTTTAATTCTGTTGCTCCAACACCTAGAAATATATTTCTAAATAATTCATATTGATTATAGGATGATTTACTTAAAACAATATTTTTTTGATACATATTTGTTGCAATCTCCGACATCAACTCCTTTAATTCTTCTTCCGTTTTTGCTGTAACAAATAAGTTTAAATGACTTTTTACAATTATTTCATTATGTTTTTCTAATGAACCTATAAATTCATTTATTTCATTAGAGCAATCTTCATTATAGGTTTCTGACGATAAACCTTCATGTCTATTTTTCTTTTTTTCTAACTCCTTCCTCATTTCTGTTTGATTAGGAATTTCGACGTATTGGTTATAGACAATGGTTTCGTAGTTATTTAATTCAGTTAAAAAAGTGAAGTTATCTACTGATGCAGAAAAAATATCTGTATCATCTAGTTTTACATAACTATTTATATGATTAGGTAATTCAAGGTTTTCAACATCAAAAAAAGGTAAAGAAACACCCAGTTTATCTCCAAAATCTATGTTTGTAGGATTGACTTTGAAGTTATTAAAGACCTTTTGTTTTCCAAAGTTTTGAGTTAATATAGAAGAGTACATGTAATCATAATCTTCTTTATCAAAATATATAGGTTCTAAGTTCGCCATCGACAAGATCCTATATATTTTCTTTACATTTTCCAGTAGTTCTTCTTCTTCCTTTTTGTTATATGAAACTACTTTATTGCTTTTTTTTGTAATTGTAAGTGCTGTTTTAATTTTTTGTGATATTCTTCCTTCAAAGTGTTTAGAATATTCTCTCTGCAAAAAACTTTGATTTTCCAATTCTTCTTTTGAATTATGGTAAGCTTCTTTATAAAAAACATCTGTTTTTTGAAGAGTATATCCTTCTCCGAGAGTAGTTAAAATCTGATTTAAATAGCTATGGTATTCTTTATAACCTTCTTCATCAGCACTTAGAACAGTTACGTTATTAGTTATCCAAATACTATAAATAGTATTTCCTTTATATCCAACAACACTTGTTGGATTAGTCTTTTCTTCTATTTTAATATATGGTTCTTTAAATATTTTCATCTTTTTAAAATTTGGTTAATCTGTTTCTAACAATAAACTTCCCTTGTTCTTTATTTTTACTGTATAATCCTTGCGATTGTTTACCTAAAACATAAGTCATTCCTCCCACGACTATTCCTATTCCTATACCTATTGAAATTAAAAAACCTAAAATACTAGAGAAGATTATTATAAATAGCAATCCTCCTCCTATCACCCCACCGGCTATATATATATATTTCCCCTTCATACCTTTAAACATTACTGGTTTTTGAACTCCCTTATAAATTTTATACATATTCTATAATTTATAATAAAAGAAGCCAAGTGATTAAACTTGGCTTCTTTTAACTAACAATAAACATCCACTCTTCTTTTTTAAATTCCGAAGAACGCTTCAACTATGTTTGGTGCAATAACTAAAAACAACATAGCACCTCCATAAGACACTAATTCTTTATTTATATCTTGGTCACCTGAATTCCATTTGTTAAAGATTCTTACTCCACCTATTAATCCTACGACTGCTCCAATGGCATAAGATAACAATTTAATTGGTCCAAAATATTGAGTAACATCTGCTACTGCTGATGAAATTCCAGCAGCTCCTGCTGATGCATCTTGTGCCATTGCTACTGACATTCCTACAAAAAATAAAACCGATAGTAATTTTAAATTTCTTTTCATTTTCCTTGTGATTTAATTGATAATAATTGTGTTTAACTTGTTAATTTAATTGTGATACTAAAGAATTGATTTCATAACCTTCGTTTTGAACATCAATCTTGTCATAACTGTTTATAAACTTGTTGATTGTTTTTTTAGTAAATTCTGTGATTTTTGTTTCTTCATGATGAGTGTCTGTTTCGCTTATTGTTTTATTATTAATGTTTTCTAATTCTTTATTAATCTTTTTTTCATTTGCTTTTAAAGCTTCTTCTTTTATCTCTTCCAACCTTTCTTCTTCGGCAAATTTTTGAGAATCTAAGTCTATTCCATCCCCTATACTTTCCCATTCTTCTACTAAATCGGGGCTGTAAAATAATTCTTCAAATTCCTCTTCTGTTGGATTGTCATTTTCTTTTCTAATAGTTTCTTTTAAACTATCCTCTGTAATTTTTTTTGGCTCTCCTCTATTTTCAAAAGAATATCTTTCTCCATCTTCTGTTTTTATTTTTTCTTTAGTGAAAAACATATCTTTTAATATTTGAAACAAATAATAACCTAAATAGATTAAGAGGACAGTTACAATAGTTTTTTTCATTACGTTTTCTTATTTATAAATTTGTCAAAATCTTCGCTTTCTACTACTACCTTAACTATAAAGTTTACTAGGTGCATCATAGATACATCTGTTAACTTTAAATATTTCAACTTATCATAATTATCATCTGTTAACCTAACATTATAATGTTGAGATAGTTTAAAATCTTCCTTATATAATTCAATTTCCTTGAGTATCATATCAAAAGGAATATTAAATTTTGATGTATCTACTGGCTTTTTTTTATTAGAAGCTTCGCCTTCTAAAAAACTCATTAATGTTTTCTTCTTCTTCATTGTTTTAATATTAGATTGTGAATTTCTTTAAAGGCATTATTTACATTTTTTTTCTGCCTTGTACTGTTTGAAATGGTGTTTAAGTTCTCCATAATTTTTTGATTAAACACTCTATTTTCTAATACATTGCCTTGCCTTCTAATTACCTCGTCAATCTTATTCCATACAGCTAAAGTTTTTTCTCTATAATCACTTCTTAGAGGTCTAACATTATTAGGTAAAAATATTAATGGCAACTCTTCATTAATTTCTTTACAAAACTTTGCAAACTTAATAGTCGAATGTAATACAGCTTCTGTATAATTATAAGGAATTATAACAAATGAACTCTCCATTAATATTTTTATATAATCTTCATTCAAGTGTCCGGCAGTATCAACCACAAATATATGATTAGATTGATTAAGCCTTCTCAAACTTTCTTGATTAGTTAATGCTTTAGTAGTTTCACCTTGTATTAATTCTACTTCATATTTAGAATCTTCTTCAATAGACTCTAAACTTCTTTGATGAATAAAAGAAGCTGTGCCTTGTTTATCAAAATCTAATAAACTTACTTCATAATTTTTTTCAGCTAAATAATTAGCTAGTAAAATTGATATGGTTGTTTTTCCTACTCCCCCTTTTTGTCCTGCAATAGTAAGTATCATCTTTTTCTTTTCTTTTTACGTTTTCTTTTTCTTGCTAAATCCTCCCCACCTGAACCATCCGATAATAGATAACTAAAATCTTTTATAATCTTAGCAATGTGTGTGTTGTTTAAATTGTTTATAGGAACTTCTTCAAATTGAATCTCTGGACTTCGATGCTTTCCTTTTTTCATCCATTCATTAAAGCCTTTAAAATCTTTAGAGTAAGTTGTATCTAATAGTGTATTCGAACTTCTATCATAAAGATAATTATTTCCTTTTTTGTCTTGATGAAATTCTAAATTATAGTCTTTTAAATACTTTTCTCTATTTTCATAATTCTTCCAGTTTTTTAAATGCTCTTTTGGTTTAAAGTTAGGGGAAGTTTTAACGAACTCCCCCATAAACTCTAAATCCATTTTTTCTAAATAACTGTTTTTTATATAGTTATTTTGAGCCTTCATTTTTTCCAATATGTCAAAGAACTTATGCGAAACTTCATTGTTAGTGAAGTTGCATATATTTTTTAATTTCATTATTTCACTTCCTTTATAAACTTTTTTGTTTTTATGGTCTATAAGAGAATATCCAAAAGGATTTTTAGTATCTTTTTTATGAAAAACAACTTCTAATCCTAAGTCTTTTTCCATATCCTTTAAAAACTCCGATTTAAAACTAACCTTAGTTTTGTCTTTATTAACTACTCTAAAAACATCTGTGTTTTTAAGCTTTCTATACTTATGGAATATTGCTCTAATTTGATTTCTTCTTTTCCTATCCATTTTCTTTCTTTTTTTCTGTTCAAAGTCTTGATCAGAAAAAAAGAATTCTTCTTTACCCCATTTAACTTTTATTCCATCGTCCTTTTCCTCAAAAGGAATCCAGTATTTATCTAATGTAGCTTTTAACTGTCCTTTGGTTTGAAAGTCATAATCTAAAACACTTGCTTTCTTATCTCTCGAGTTAGAAACATCCCTTCCTAAAATTTTATTAATAGCATTTAAAGACCTGAATCTTTCATTGCTATCGTTTATTTTTTTTCCAGTTTGAGCATCAACTCTTGTGGAAACAATATGAACATGATTGTTTTCAGTATCTCCATGAAAAACGACAGCATAAGGTTGCTTACTATATCCCATTTCCTCCATCCATTTTTCAGCGACTTTTGCTAATTCCTCTTTAGAATTGGTTTTTCCTTTAGTGCTTATAACAGCATGAAACTGTGGCTTGGAAATTCTTCTTCGAGAATTAAGACCTTCACCAACTGATATTTCAGCCAAAACTCTTCTAAGTTTATACACCTCTGAATTCTTATTATATATTTCTGGGAAATTTTTTAATGTAAGTAATTCTCCTTTTCCTAATTCTTCTTTTTTAGTAGCATATCGTAAAGCTTGAAAAGTTGTATCAGTAGAAGGTGCTATTATTTTTGCTATCATTAATCTATTATTTTATTTATTCTTCTATAAAGAAGATTATAGATTTCTTCCACTCCTTCCAATGTTTTTTTTTGAACCTTTCCATATTCTTGTAATTGTTCAAAAAACAACTTTTGCTCTTCTTGTCCTACTCTTCTTTCATAGTTTATTCTTCTTGCAATTTGATTAATATTATTAGCAACTTGCTTTTGTGAAGCAATTATTTTATTACCAACTTCTTTGATTTTTCTAACCTCATTAAAAGTTAATGATTGGTTAATTTGAGAAATCATATAATCAGTTAAAGTCGTTTCTTTTTGTTTTGCCTTCTCTTGCCATTTTGCTTTTTGAGAAGATAAAACCCTAATGTGAATTCTTTCTGTTTTTTTCATTTATATAGATTTTTAGAGGTGCGAGTTCCGAAGCACATCAATTCCTGTTTCAACAGGCAAGATAGTATTTATTTGTGCAAATCGATAGATTTGTACGCATAAATACACATCTTGCTTTAATTAAAACAAGTTCAACATCGAGGGGTCGATGTTTAACTTCTTTTGATTAAACTCCTTTTTATTTCAATGAACATGGTTCAAAGATATATATTCTTTTTTATATAATTGTATAATTATACAAAAAAGTTTCCTTTCTTTTTTTCGAGAGATAATATTGTAAGTATATTGCTTTAAAAAATAAAAAAAAAGCCAAGCTGTTAAGCCTGGCTATTTATTCTAAATTCTTAATTTTTTTATAAAAGCACCTTATCTATAAAGCTTACATAACTATCTTTAGTTAAGATAATATGGTCAGCTAAATTATAGTCTAAAAGCTCACAAGCCTTTTTAAGTTTATTTGTAAGTTTTATATCATTTTGACTTGGTCTTAAAGCACCAGAAGGATGGTTATGTGATATAATTAAGTTTTTAGCCTCTAACTTAATTAATCCGACTAAAACATGTTTTATATCTACCACAGTTCCAGTCAATCCACCACTACTTATTTTTATATAAGCAATAGTGTTCATTTCTTCATCCAAATATAATGCATAGAAACTTTCAAAAGCTTCTATTTGGTCTTCATCATATATTTGTCTAAAGAATTCTTCTGCATCTTTAGAGGAAGTTATTTTTCTTCCAATAACATTATTATTGTTGTTATATTTAAATTTAATTTCATTTAAATGATTCATGTCTATATGTTTTTTAGTTATTTATTGCTGAACGATTAGCAATTTTAGTTTTCATACGGAAAAAAATGTGTTCTGAATAGATCACTTCTTTTTGACTTGAAAATAAAATTGCAGTTTTGCAAACTAAATAACGACCACTAAAACATATAGGCATGAACTTGTATTTACTATATATTTATACCTTTATATAATTATATAATTGTATATTTGTATAAAGAAGGTAGGTACTAATAATTAAAAATATATGGGAATAATAGTTTTTTCATTTATCGGAATGCTAATTATAGTGTTTGGTGTTAATGCTTTAGTTGTAATGAAAAATGCTAAAGAAGAAGAAGTAGAAGTAGGACAAAAAGATTCAGTTTCTATGCCTTCTGCATCTATATCAGTATATATTAAAAGCAATGACAATATGTTGTATTGTTTTGATATGCCAAAAGATATTAAACAGCAATCACTTGTGATTGACAGTGAAAATAAGTTATATGATGAGTGTTTATCTCTTTTTGGAACTAATGAGTTTGTTTTTGATAAAACAGCTTTATATGCTGTTGAAAACGATTTTAGAGAGGTTGCTCTTTACAAAGTACGAGGTGATATTTTAAAAGTCTTGTAAGTTTAGATTTTATCTTTTAACATTAAAAAAAATAATTATGAACTTGATTTTAGATTTTATTGGATTTGTAATCGTTATTGCTTTTATATGCTCTATTTTTTTTGGGTTTGTAATATCTGGAAATATTTATATTTACCTGATATATAAAGCATTACTTGGGTTATACGTAGGTCGTAAAATATATAAGCTTTTTAAATAAAAAAGTTATATGTTTTTACTTAAGATTTAGTTGTTATATGTAATAAGTAATTTTACATAGTAGCCATTCCTTGCTTTCTTATCTCTCGAATAACCTTTTTCATCTATTTAGCTTTTGCTTTTAGCAAGTGCTAAACATTTATTTATTAGAATTAACTTGTGCTTTTTAGCTCTAGTTAATTCGTTTTATATAATCTATCCTTTTTCCATTCTCCCATCCCCATTCGGAAACAAAAAAGCCAAGCTGTTAAGCCTGGCTTTATTAAGAAGAGTACAATATATTAATTATGAATTAATATGTTGTCTAAAGCCTTTACCTCTAAAATCTTTCCATATGTTTCTAAATCATTAAAAAACATATTATATCTATTTATATTTTTATTAGAGTTTTCATCTATTAATAGTCCTAAAATAATAGAGTTAGAATTGCATTTTAATGCTTGTTTTAAAATCATTTTGCAGTCTAAAAAAAGTAATTTTTCATCAGATACTTCTGTCTTAATCCAACCAATAGTTTTTAGACTATTGTTTAAAAATACACATGAAAGTATTGTTTTACCTTTTGAATTTTCAACATCAAATATTTCTTTAAAAAAGCTTTCAGCCTTTTTAACTTCATTTAATGTGTATTGTTTTGCATCTCCAGATTTATATGTTAAGTGTAATTCTGGGATAATAGTTTCATATACTTTATTGTAATTACGAATGTTGTTCATGGCTATATATGTTTTTTAGTTATTTATTGCTGAACGATTAGCAATTTTAGTTTTCATACGGAAAAAAATGCGTTCTGAATAGATCGCTTCTTTTTGACTTGAAAATAAAATTGCAGTTTTGCAAACTAAATAACGACCACTAAAACATATAGGCATGAACTTGTAGTTACTATATATTTATACAATTATATATTTATATTTCATATTGTTCCTCCCCATCCCCATCCGGAAACAAAAAAAAGCCAAGCTGTTAAGCCTGGCTTTTTTTAGATATTTCTATTTTTTTAATATTCTGAAGGATATAAAATTGTTGTAGCTGTTCTATCAGCTTCTGTAATTATCCATAATTTATCTTTATTATGGTAGTTATCTTTGATTTTAGCTTTTAAAACCTCTGGTATATTATATACACTCATTATCCTATATCCTTCTCTTAAAGCTTCTTCATTAGCTTCTTTATCTTCTTCACATAAATCACCAAAATCACCACTAAAATGTCTTTTAATTGAAGTTCTTATGAAATTGTGAAATGCTAAATTTTTTTCATCAATAGACGTAGCTTCACTTAGGAATACACGTCCGATGGTAAATTTTGAAATAATACTCATGTCTATATGTTTTTTAGTTATTTATTGCTGAACGATTAGCAGTTTTAGTTTTCATACGGAAAAAAATGCGTTCTGAATAGATCGCTTCTTTTTGACTTGAAAATAAAATTGCAGTTTTGCAACAAAATAATGTCTGAAAAAACATATAGATATGTTTGTGTAATTATCCTTATCTATCATTTTTAATCTTGCTTACTTATCTCTCGAGAGATAATATTGTAAGTAAATACAATCTGCTTCCCCAGAAAAATTAAACAAAAAAAGACCAAGCTAAATAGCCTGGTCTTTTTTTATTAAATAAAATTAAAGTTTTATGCTGAAATTAGGTGAGATTTTTCAAGTGTTTCTAAATATTTCTTAGCTTCTTTACTTCTTTTAAAAGCTTTACTTAATATTTCTTCTTAATTCATCATTATTTCTTCCCATTTTATACTCTCGGGTGTATCTTTCCAGCGCTTTATTCTTTCTAATATATAATCTGGCATTATATTTATTCCAAATAATACAAAATGAGAAATTCCTAACTTTAAATTATCTCCTTCTTTTATAGCGTAAAACTCTACCCAACAAGACTTTTGCTCTTCTTCTTTAGTGGAAATATCACCTAAATCTAATAGCACAGCTCCTAATAAAGTATTATCAATTTCTTTCTTCTCAAACTCTTCCATTACTTCTTTATAGAGGTATTTTAAAAGTTTTTGAATAGTTGAAGGGGCTAAGTGATGTAATAAATTCTCTTGTTTTAAAATTGTATATTCCATACTGCAAGTGTTTTATATATTTATATAAATATACAATTATATAATTATATATTTAATTTTTTAATGCTAAAAAAGCCAGACTGTTAAGTCCGGCTTTAAAATAATTTATTTGAATTTTCCGTTACTCTTTTTTATCTAACAATAAGATTTCATTAGCTAGAACTTCTGTAACATATACTTTAGTTCCATCTTCTCTATCATAACTGCGATTTTGCAGTTTACCAAGTATTCCCACTTGACTTCCTTTACCAACATATTTTTCAATAATTTCTGCTGTTTTACCCCATGCAACTATATTGTGCCAATGTGTGTTTATTACTCTTTCCCCTTCCTTATTAGTATAGGATTCATTAGTTGCTAATGAAAAATTAGCAACCTTGTTTCCAGATTCTAATGTTTTAATTTCTGGTGCTTTACCAATGTTTCCGATTAATTGTACTCTGTTTTTAATAGACATAATAAAAAAATTAAAGTTTAAATTACTTGGGTTTATCCCAATTTATTTCTGAAAGTTGAATAAGAATAGACTTTTTAAAGGAAGAAAAGAAAATAGTGGTGGGTTTAACTTTGTTGGAAACCCTATTTACTTTTAAAGGAATTTAAAAATCAATTCTAAACTTTTGCAAGAAAAAAAGGGGGATTCAAGGGATTACTTTGATTTTTTGTCTATTAAAAATAATCGGTATTTACGCTAAAAAACAGATTTAATAAGGTTTTCATAATTTATTTAAATTTAAAGTACATCAATAGTTTGTAAATAAATATTCTTACTGCGATTACTTCTGCCGTAGCTAATATTAATTTTATCAAATAATTTTAAATTTTCTCTGCAACAAAAAGTTTGATATTCTTTTGAGTTTGGAGCATATAATCGAGTCTTTTTATTTCTAAATATGAAAAACTTCATCTTCCTTCCATCTTCAACAGTTATTAATAAAACTAAAATAGGTCTAGAACCGCTACTATTAGACCAGTAACGAGCATCCAGAATACCATTAACGTTTTCAAATTCTAATATTGGTAAACTATAATCAGATGGATTTACATTTGTATATTCTATTTCTTTAGAAATATACTCAGGTAAATTATTAATATTTATTCGTTCTTTTTTCATAATTTTAATTTTTAGAAATCTATAATATATGATGCATTGTTCCCAGTTTGGGAGGCTTTCAAAGAAAATGGTTCATTGTTTTTAGATACCAGAATTTCAATAGTAGGAGCTCCACTTATATAACTATTAACTTTAACTTCACATTTGAATCCTTTACTTACAGGACCATATGTTTGTTCCCAACTTCTCACTTGAGTACCATTATTAGTATATTCACCTTCAGGTGTTGTTACATTCCAATTACTGAAACGTGAATAAGCACCATTTCCCTTTATAACATATTTCACGTAATAATTGCCGTTTATTGTTGGCTCGTTATCATCTTTGCTACAAGAGGATAAACTAAAAACTAAACTAATTATTACTAGTTTAATAATTACATTAACTTGTTTAATCATAATATATTTTATTTTTATAAAGATATAAAAATATAATTATATAATTATATTTTTAAAACATTAAAGCCCAACTGCTAAGTCGGGCTTTAATGTTGAGTGCTAATCTTTCTTTAGTTTTCATTAAGTAATTTCTTTACTTCTTTTTCTTTTATCTCTTGATAAAATGGTAAATAACCTTGCCAGTAAGAAATGTTTTCTAAGAAATATTTCTCCTTACCTTCATGCTCATATATATATACTCTAATTCTGCCTTGATTAACTTCTTTAGTGTAGATTTCTTTCATACTATCCCAATTAGGATAATTGTCTGTAATTTCATTATAAAATGTTTCCCAATCTTCCGATGTTAAAACAATCTCTTTATAATTAGAACCATCATAATACACATGCACTTCTTGTGTTACATTAATATCCTTTTCATCTATTTGCCTACCATCTTCATCATAAAATCCTTCTAAATCATCTACATAACAATTTTCATCATCTTCATAAATTTCTAGTTTATCATTTTCTTTTTTGAAAAAGCCATATACATTATACCTTTTCTCGATTTCAGAAGGACTGAATGTAAATAATTTATTTTCATTACTTTCATCGTCACGTAATTCAAAAATTCTTGTTTTTAATTTCATATTCTTTTTATTTAGTTTTTTTAATGTTTTCTGTGAAATAGTATGGTCTTTTATGTATTCTAAAAGTTCATTATTTTCTACTAAGACTATGAAAATATCATTTTCGATATTTAATAGTTCGCTACAATTATAAGGCATGTATTCAGCTATTGCTATTTTTTCTTTTATTGTTAAATTATCTTTAGTAGTCGTATAGGTTGTATTATATTCTCCATCTATATCAATAACACCAATTCCGCTTTCTGCTTCATCAAAAGTTAGTCCTACATCATTTCCAGATGAATCTATATATTCTTTTCTTTCATCATCTGAAAATAATTCTTCAAAGGGATATCCTTCGTCTATTCTTTCTTCTCCTATAAAAGTTAAGAATCCTTGATTATTGAATCTACCACCTCTTCCTATGTGAAATTTTAGTATCATAGTATTATTTTTTAAAGTTTTTAAATAGTGATTTTTCATGTTAGTATGTTTTTTAGTTATTAATTGCTGAACGTCTAGCAATTTTAGTTTTCATACGGAAAAAATGTGTTCTGTATAGATCACTTCTTTTTGACTTGAAAATAAAATTGCAGTTTTGCATATTTAATAACGTTTCAAAAAAACATACTGGCATGAAGTTCTTTATCCGAAGTAACTATCTTGCTTTATTATCTCTCGAGAGATAATATTGTAAGTGTATTATCTATTTAGCTTTTGCAGTATGCAAGTGCTGAACTAAATTTTTAAATCAAACTATTGCTTTAGCATTTGTTTGATTAATTATTTTAATTTTTTTATATGTATAGATAATACTTTCAGTACACTTTTAAAAGTTATTAAACAATGGTATCCTTTTCGAAATAGGTGGTGCAATGGCATCCTTTCCTAGTGTTTTATTAGCAGTCTTAACTTTAGAAGGTTATGACGAACGGAATAAACTTGTAAAGTTTTAGATTGGCTTATAAAAGGAAGGAAAGATATAATGGAACAACCGTGCCATCGGCATTTCCCTAATTATTTTTTAAATTTATTTATTGAATGTTTTCCTAGTGTTATTCCATTTTTTTCAACTCTCATTCCTCCATCTACTAATTTTCCTCCATATTCTTCTTTGATTTCCCTTGCTATTTTTTTTACATATTTTGAATAGGTAGCTTTACTTCTGACTTCTATTGTTCTCATTATTTCTTCTACTTTAAAATCTCCATAATTTCGCATTCTATATGCTGTTAAAGCTTTTTTCATTGCTTTTTCTGATAGTCCTTTTGGTCGTCCTCCTTTTCTACCTTGTAACCTTGCATTTTCTAATCCTCTTTTTGTTCTTTCTGAAATTATTTCTCTTTCAAACTCTGCTATTACAGCAAATAATCTAGCATAAAGTTTCCCTTCTGGTGTTGTAAAATCTAATTTTAAAGCTCCTATTTGAAGTTTTACCTCTGATTCAATTAACGCATCCATTACAAATATTAAGTCTTTCAAACTGCGTGCTAGTCGAGAGATTTCAGTTACAACTATTGTATCTCCTTCTCTAATTGTATCTAATAAATTTTTAAATTCTTTTCTATCTCTATTTTTTGCTGATACTTTTTCAAAAAAAATTCTTTCACATCCTAAGTCTTTTAATTCTTTAGTTTGTGCTTCTAAACTTTGTTCTTCTGTACTTACACGAGCATATCCTAATTTCATTATTTAAAATTTGTCGAAAATTGATAATTGTACTCTTTCTGGTGCTTCAACTATTGTTAGAATGTTTTCATCCCAAACAGATTCAAAAATTCCTTTAATAGAATTAAAAACATATCCGTGAAAATATGACTTTTCATTACTTTCTACTTCAACACAATGTAGGTGTAAATGTGTTTCGGAAGGGGAAAACTCAAAAGGTTTTGGACAAATACAATTTGTTTCAACTCCGATTATACGATGTAGTTTTTTTTCTTTGTTTTTTCTAACTATATAGTTTTGATACATTTTTAAAATTTTAGGTTAATAAAAATTAAGTAGAAGGTTTAATAAAACGTCTTGTGTAAATATAATGAGCAAAACGTATAATGAACGATTAATTGAACTTGATTTAGTGTATTAAATTAAGTTCAATTAAATTTTAGCTAAGTTCATTTTAACCACCATTAAAATTAGGCATGTCTATATGTTTTAAAATTATTTTATGTTGAACGATTAGCGATTAGAGTTTTCATATGAAGAAAAATGCGTTCTGTAAAGATCGCTTCTTTTCGACTTGAAAATCTAATTGCAGTTTTGCAACAAAATAATGTTTGAAAAAACATATAGTCTAAGGAATCATTAACTCGGAATTATATAAAAAAGCTATCTATATATTTTTCGAGTTGTTTATTATTAATTCCAAAATAATAGGGAACGTTTAATTTATAATGGTTTTCATTATATTTAAAAGTATAATTGCCATCTCCAAATACATATCCATTATTACTGGTATGAATGTTTTGTTTCATAATAATACGAACTATAATATCCTTTCTAAATCTGGCGTTACTTATAGGTTTATAACCAAAATCATCAAGAAGTTTAATTGTTTCAACATTACAGTGAATATCATCTATAACAATAAAAGGTTTTTTTAAATAATCATTGCTGTTAGTAGCAGATGTGAAGAATCTCATGTTTAAATTATTTTATATACTATTTAATATCTTTTGGATATAAAAAAGCCAAGCAGTTAAGCTTGGCTTTTAAATAATTCAAAGCACCTACTTTATTGTATCGTTTGTATCTCCTAAAGCCGTTGCAATAGCTTTTACACTAGTAGGTACTTTATTTTTGCGATTTAGAACTAATCCAATTTCTAAAATTTGATTTCTTTGAATCTGTACTGCAAGTGATAAGATTTCGAAATAAGTAAGCATACCGGTTTTCCCTTCAATAATTTGGTTTTCAATTTCTTCAATTGTGTTAATTTCATATTCCATTTTTCTAAGTTTTAATTGGTTTATACAAATATATAATTATATAATTATATAACGATGTTTAAACAAAAAAAAAGCCAAGCTGATAAGCATGGTTTTATTACAAGTAGATAGCTTACTATCTTAACTTGCTTCCTTTGTCTTTAATATTAAGTTTTTTACGAAGAAAAAGCGTTCAAATAGACCACGCTATACTTCTCTCATAATCAAGGCATAACCTTACTTCTCTTAATTTAGGCTAATACTGGCTAAAGGAATTGTCTTTATTTCTTTGGTGGTTTGTTGTGTTCAAATCAGTAATAACACAATTAAAAACAAAATTATTATGCCAGTATTTAACAAAGAAAAACTAAAGAAAAATCAGAGTTCGGAAAAACGAAAGTCAATCTTTTCTAAAAATTATTTTCCTCCGAAGGACGACCAAATGACTCAATCAGAAGTCGCAGAAATGTTTGGTCGAACTGTTCAAACTATTATTAATTGGAAGAAGAATAATGTTATACCCTATTACCAAATAGGTAGGCATCCTATTTTTTCAAGAAAGCAACTTACCGAATTAGCATCAAGGAATCAAAATCGAATTGCAGATTAAAAAAAACCAAGCTAAATAGCCTGGTCTTTTTTGTTTAGGTATGAATTTATAAATCTAATTGCAGTTTTGCAATAAAATTGTGTTTACAAATACTAACTGAATATCTTTTTAGAAAAGTGTTCTTCAACTTCCGCACGCTCTTGCTCGGTTATGTCAAGATTAACCTCTTTGTTAATTGATTTCCATTCTTTTTTGCTCAACCCCATATTTATAATTAAGTCTATTAAGCCATAACCTCTTTTTGCGTGGAAATAGCCAAGTAATTGCTGTTCTGCTAATTGTTCTGAATTTGTCATTTCTATTTAATTTATTTGTTAATAATCCGTACTTGTGTTATACTTTGCCGTTTAAAGAATCTCATAGTTTTAGGCTTTATACAAATATATAATTATATAATTATATAATGTTGTTTTGCTAGAATATTTATATAAAATTAATAGTGAAACATGAAATATATTAAAATGGAAAAAGCCAAGCATTTATGCTTGGCTTTTTATTAAACAAGTAGGTAGTTCACTAGCTTAACTTGCTTTCTTTATCTTTAAATTCAATTTCTACCGGAGTTCCTACATAATGTAATTCATCATCTTGAATTTTCTCATTTTCTATATGCCATTCTAACGCAGAATAAGCATCATAAGCAGATACTATATTTAATAATGGACTATTTCCATAGCCAGATTCAGCTATTAAAAATAGTTTTTCATTCTCTATTATTTCTTTTAATTCTGTTTTAGAAATATTCTCTTCTCCATTTATAAAATGTATTGTATGAAACATATTGTTTTCATCAATTAATTGAAGAGTTATCATTTCATTATTTTCGGAAGCAATTTCTAAATAAGTCATAACGTATAATTTTAAAAGTTTAATAATGTGCCATATTCTTGGCTCTGAATCTGCCACCCTAACTATTTATTCGTGCATGGTAAAGTAAAATGGAAGAGATAAGCCAACTTTTTCAGTTGGCTTAACCTGTAATGGTAAATAAAAAATATGAGTGTCTATTCGGTAGTTTTAAAGGTAAATCCAGTAGGGATTTCCGTTATAAAACAACGAAAAAGAAACTATTTTTGATTTTTAATTTAGCATAGAATAAATATTAAATTTGTGGCGAAGAGAAGAGTTTGGAATATGGCATCTTTAACCTTCTATATGTTTTATGTAGAATTATCTTAATTTGAATGAACTGGAAATAACTACTATACATAGTATTAATCTTGCCTTCTTATCTCTCGAATAACTTTTTTCGTCTATTTAGCTTTTGCTTTTAGCAAGTGCTAAACATTTATTTATTAGAATTAACTTGTACTTTTTAGTTCTAGTTAATTCGTTTTATATAATCTATCCTTTTTCCATTTCCTATCGCCATTAGGAAACAAAAAAAGCCAAGCTGATAAGCCTGGCTCTTTTATTGTTTTTTTATTGTTATGCTGTTTTAGCAATTTCTTTTTCTAAATTTTCTAAATATTTTTTAGCTTCTTTACTTTTTTGAAAAGCTAAACTTAATATTTCTTCTTGATTATCATTTTTAGTTGCTTTCAGCCAACCTTTCAAATATCTTATTGAGTTTATTAATTGATTTGATATTCCGTGTTGTAACGATAATAGCATAGCACCTAATTCGGCTATCAATTCTTCATTAGCATATTTTTCTTTATCTTGATTAAATCCTTTCATTTCTCTATTTAATCTTTTTTCATTACCAGTCCAATGTATTATTTCATGAAAAATAGTAGAATAGTAATGTCCACTACTTTTAAAAAATGCTTTTTTAGGAATAGTGATACTATCATAAGTTAAACTGTAATATGCAGTAGCAGATAGTTGCTCTTTTCTTATGTTACATTCTCCATAAATTTCTATGTCATTTATGAAGTTTTCACATATTTCTATTTCTTTAAATTCTTCATCTACTATATCTATAATAGGCATATCAATATTAAGTTCATCAATATTTTCTATACAATCAGCATTAAACAAGTAGTAGTATTTAACTACTGGAAAGCTATCATAGTTTTCTTTTAAATCTTCTTTAGATAGTTCTTTGACTTTTTTGTCAGATAAGTACTTCTTAGTGATTTTATGTCTATAAGAAAACTTATAAAAAGTAATCATAGAACCTTTACTTCCTTTTTTAATTCTCCCACCAGCTTCTCTTATGGAATGAAACGAAGCATAATAAGGTGTTGCATAGCCTTTAATTAACATGTCTAATGCTAAACTTAATACGTTAAAACCCGAATAGGCTTTTTTCGTAAATAAGTTTTGTGGCTCACCGGCTGGGATAGTGTAGTTTTCCCATTTTCTTTCATCAACTTCTTCTAATTGATTTATAATGTTAGTGATGAATTTGTCTGTTTTATTAGATTTTAAATTACTCATGACTATATATGTTTTTTAGTTATTTATTGCTGAACGTCAAGCAATTTTAGTTTTCATACGGAAAAAAATGTGTTCTGAATAGATCACTTCTTTTTGACTTGAAAATAAAATTGCAGTTTTGCAAACTAAATAACGACCACTAAAACATATATAGTTATGAGCATCTCTTAAGCAGATAAGTTTTTACCTAACTATAAGTTTTTTTGCGCGATTCTATACTTGCTTTCTTATCTCTCGAATAACCTTTTTCATCTATTTAGCTTTTGCTTTTAGCAAGTGCTAAACATTTATTTATTAGAATTAACTTGTGCTTTTTAGCTCTAGTTAATTCGTTTTAAATAATTTATTTTCTTCTTGTAAGCTTTCTCTATTTCTTAGTATGAAATTTAAAAAGCCAAGCTGATAAGCTTGGCTTAATAAAATATTAGAAAAATTACTTTAATCTAGTCAATGTTAGGTTTACCCATTCATCACAAGAGACTACCTCCCAATTATAATTTGGGAAGTTAGAATTTATCAAATCAGCAAGTCTTATTGCCTCTTGCCAATCTTCTTCTCCAATTCTTTCATCTCCTACATTGCCATTTTCTCTAGTAGCAAAAACAATGGTAGCTTCATCTACATCTGTATGAAGGTCAAACCAAGTGTCAGTCTTGCCTATAAATTCTAGTATTTTACTATGGTCATTTAATTTAATTTTCATGTCTATATGTTTTAAGTTATTTATTGCTGAACGATTAGCAATTTTAGTTTTCATACGGAGAAAAATGTGTTCTAAATAGATCACTTCTTTTTGACTTGAAAATAAAATTGCAGTTTTGCAAACTAAATAACGATTACTAAAACATATAGGCATGACTTTTTACAAGTCAATACCATCGAGAGATAATATTGTAAGTGAAGGTTCTTAATGAAAAAAGACCAAGCTTATAGCCTGGTCTTTCAAATTAAGGTTAATGATGAAATTACATATCCAATTTAATTTATCTTTTATCTTTTCTCCATATCTAAGCTGTAATTTAAATAAATAAATCATGTAAATTTTGTTATATGATTTATTTCCTTTAAATTTGAATTAAATATTGTAAGTGGGGGATTAGCGAGAGCTGTCCCCTTTCTTTTTTATTTAGATTTTATTATTTATTATTCTTGTTATTTTTTCTCTTGTTCTTCTATTGTAGACCATTGCATGTGTCCATCTTATATTCTTTCTTTCCATCCATTTTTCAGCCTTATCTGTATTATGGACAAATTCTAAAAATAATCTTCTTTCTTCTCCATCGTAGAATGTCATAGAGAAATCATTTTTTTTACCTTTCATAGTTAATACTTTTATTGTTATTTTATGCCGAACGTTTATTAATTAGAGTTTTTATACAGAGAAAAATGCGTTCTGAATAGATCGCTTCTTTTCGACTTAAAAATCTAATTATAGTTTTGCAACAAAATAATATAAGCTATATAGATGTTTAAGTCCTATATATTTATTGATTTTCAGTTAGCATAGATTTGATAACATTTCTTACAATATCTTTGAATTTTGTTGGTACATATTCTTCAGTAGAAAATATTAGAATTTTATTTTTTAATTTAATATTTTGCTTTGTATATGAATATCCTTCTTCCCCAACAGTTATGTGGTATTTTTGATTAGGGAAAAGTTTTATTTTTTGAAATATAAATACAGCTATCTGTATAGCTTCATTTATATTTACCTTTTTATTTATATTTAAATATCCTTCTTTTTTGAATTCTTCAATTACTTCTTTTGATAATTCTTTGTTTATGTAATTTTTCCAAAGATTAGCAGGAAGCACTCTGTTTTTTCTTTCTTCTAACATTGTTTTTTAATATTTATTACTTCGTAAATTTTTAATGCTCCATTTGATTTTTCTTGTAGTTTAGAAATTAAATAACTTTGAGCTTGTTCTTGATTTAATGATTGAACAACCTTTTTAATCATTTTTTCTTTTTTTTTGTTTTTTATTGATACTGTAATTTCAAAAGAATCCATATTTATTATCTTTTAGTGTATTATATTAGTTTATACAAATATACAATTATATAATTATATAATTATATAATTTTTTCTTCTTATTAATAAAAAGAGCCAAGCTTTTAAGCCTGGTTCTTTTTGTAACTATAAAACTCTTTTATTTATTTAGAAAATCTAAAATTGATTTTTCTTTAATTTTATTTTCAAGTTCTAATATTTCTAAATAGATAGAAGGATGGTCAGTTCTTCCATCGAATTCTAAAAATAATATACTGTTACTTACATCATCATCTTCATATTCATTATAGACTATTTTATATAAATCATCTAGTCTTGCAACATCTTCACACTTATCATAATTAGAATAGTTTTCTTCTATAAAAACACTAACATCTCTATTAATTAAACGTTCATTCATATCTACATTTTTTAAGTTATTTTATGCTGAACGATTAGCAATTTTAGTTTTCATATGGAAAAAAATGTGTTCTGAATAGATCACTTCTTTTTGACTTGAAAATAAAATTGCAGTTTTGCAACGAAATAACATCTAAAAAAAGATATAGAATGTGATTTTTATAAGCGAATGTTTTTTTTAAAGCTGGAATAAATAAGGATTTTTGATATCTAAATATATCTATGAACATTAATAAGAGTTCTTTTTCACTCCTTTTACTTTGTTTAACATTAATTTACTCGTTTTAAATTTTCGCCTTCCGTTTTTTCTATAATTCTCCCAGTTGTGTTGAATTAATTTAAAGCGTTTTAAGCGTTTTAAATTTTTCTTTAATGCAATTCTATATGAATTGCGCAAAAGTCTTTCTTTTCGCCA